>Ga0214921_10000450_pt1 | contig 76636 bp, 67 predicted proteins | sample LL1505_MetaG_FD_177992 | JGI IMG/M metagenome (GOLD analysis project Ga0214921, IMG submission 177992) | Freshwater microbial communities from Lake Lanier, Atlanta, Georgia, United States - LL-1505 | ecosystem: Environmental > Aquatic > Freshwater > Lake | place: USA: Georgia | collected... | reverse complement strand
AGGCATTCAAAACTGCGTGGGCCAACACGCAGGCTGCATCCACAGTCATGTGCTTTGCGGCAATGGCCTGTACCACTTGCTGCGGAGAGAGTAGGCTGAATTCAGCCACTTCGCCATCTTGGTTCACAGGTTTCACATCGGCTGGTATCAACAAGTTGTAGACCCACAGAGTTTCACAGTGCCATCCGCGGGGCACGGCTCTGCAGGTCGTCACTTGGCCTTGCGCGACAGCGCTAAGCGCCAGCGCCTCCGACAAGCCGGCTTCTTCTGCCATTTCGCGCACCCCACAGCTTTGCAAAGACTCTCCCACCGTCAAGCCGCCCGCGGCCATGTTGTCCAGCATGCCAGGGTCAGTGGCCTTGTCCAAAGACCGGCGTCCACACCACATATAGCCATCTTCGGTGAAACCGCTGACATGCACGGCATGCGCTCGCAAACCAAAAAAACGATAAGCGGCACGTTCCATTTCAAACGCGGCAGCCAGCTTGTCGGTGGGCTCAATGGGATGGCCGTTGTTCAATATCACGGCATCGGGCCAATAGCTGAACTTTTCATTGCGCCAGCCCGTGACATGACCAAGCTCACGCAACTCAGCGGCCAACTTGGCCAGCGCCAAGCTTCTTGAGGCATGCGTTTTTTCAGGGGTGTCCCAACGCAGACCCTGCGGCTCTGTGTGCCAGTCATGACGCAAACTCAACAGCGCATTGGCATGCTCTGGCTTGAAGTAACCCGTGGGTGTAGCGGTATCGCCCAAATACCAAGGCACGGCATCTTCGGGCAAGGCTTGCATGGCTTCTTGCAAGCACAACTGCAAAACTTGCCGTTCGGAATCAGTCAAAGCGTTTTGAAATTTTTGAATGCTGTTCTTCATGGGATCTAACTCAAGGCCTGCATTGCTCTAGCTGAGTGCGGCTTTAGTGAGCCTGATCCCAATTCAAACCGACACCCACCTCTGCCAACAAAGGCACTTTGAGTTCAGCCACATCGGCCATCCATTTGGGCACCGCGACTTTGAGCCATTCCACTTCATCTTCGGGCACTTCAAAGACCAATTCATCGTGCACCTGCATGATCACTTTGGTTCTGCGCTGTTCTTGGTCAATGCCCGCTTGCACGGCAATCATCGACAGCTTGATCAAATCGGCTGCAGTGCCTTGCATAGGCGCATTGATAGCTGCACGTTCTGCGCCAGCACGCCTAGGTCCATTGGGCGAGTTGATTTCTGGCAAATACAAACGACGGCCAAAAACGGTTTCCACGTAGCCTTGCGATTTGGCTTGCTCGCGTGTTTCGTCCATATAGCGCTTGACACCTGAAAAACGTTGGAAGTAGCGCTCGATGTAATTTTTAGCAGCGCCATTGTCAATGCCGAGAGCTTTGGCCAAACCAAATGCACTCATGCCATAAATCAAACCGAAGTTGATGGTTTTGGCATAGCGACGTTGCTCACTCGACACCTGATCGGGCGTTAAGCCAAACACTTCGGCCGCTGTGGCTTTGTGCACATCCAAACCTTGATGGAAGGCACGCAACAAGGCTTCATCGCCACTGAGGTGCGCCATGATGCGCAATTCAATTTGCGAGTAATCGGCACTGGCAATCAAACTGCCAGCAGGCGCCACAAAGGCCTCGCGCACCTTGCGACCTTCGGCGGTGCGAATGGGAATATTTTGTAAATTGGGATCGTTGCTAGACAAACGGCCTGTGACTGCCACAGCTTGCGCGTAGTGAGTGTGCACCCTACCCGTTCTAGGCAAGGCCATTTGGGCCAACTTGTCGGTGTAGGTGCCTTTGAGCTTGGACAAACTTCGGTGTTCCAAAATGCGCGCCGGCAAGGGGTAGTCTTCTGCCAGTTTCTCAAGCACTTCTTCATCGGTACTGCGCGCACCGGTTGCTGTTTTTTTAATAACGGGCAAACCCAGCTTGTCAAAAAAAATTTCGCCCAATTGCTTGGGACTGCTCAAGTTGAAAGGCTGGCCCGCAATTTCATAGGCTTCTGTTTCCAACTGCACAATGCGTTGCCCTAAGGCTTGGCTTTGCGCGGCCAACGTAGGGCCATCAATGAGCACGCCATTGCGTTCAATGCGGAACAAAGCTTCGCTGGTGGCAATTTCAATGTCATAGATAGCGCGCAATTTGGCATCAGCTTGAATGCGCGGCCAGAGTACGCCGTGCACATCCAAGCATTGATCAGAGTCTTCGCATGAATACTCAGAAGCTTTTTCAACATCCACTTGCGCAAACGAAATTTGATGCGCACCCTTGCCACACAAATCTTCGTAAGTGATACCCGTGCGGCCCACATGGCGCAAAGCCAAGCTGCTTAAGCTGTGCGGCTTGTGCACTTCAAGCACATAACTTTGCAGCATGGTGTCGTGCGCATAACCGCGCACCTCAATGCCCACATTGGCAAACACATGGCGGTCGTATTTGATGTGCTGACCCACTTTGAGTTTGAGTGGGTTTTCAAGCCAAGGTTTGAGCTTGGCCAGCACTTCATTCATTGGCAGTTGCACAGGTACATCGGGGCCGTCATGGCGCAATGGCAAATAAGCGGCCTCGCCTGGTTTCACACTCCAACTGATGCCCACCAAGTCGGCACGCATGGCATCAAGCGACGTTGTTTCGGTGTCTATGGCCACGCACTCTGCGGCTTTCAGCTTGGGCAACCACGCATCAAACTGCGCCCAAGTCAAAATGGTTTCGTAGCGTTTGTCGCCTGTGACCGTGACCACGGGTTCGGGCTCTGAAAACAAATCGAGATTGGGCACAAATGCTGGTTTGGTAGGCTTGCTGGAAGCATCTGGCTCACCTGCACCTCGACTTCTGACCAAGCCTTTGAAGCCATATTTTTCATAGAAAGCCAACAAATTGGCTTCGTTGGGTGGTGCCAAGCGAATGGTTTCGAGCGATGGCAACTCGGGTACATAGCCATTCAAATCGCAATCGGTGCGAATTTTCAAAAGCTGTCGGCCGGTGGGCAACCAATCGACGGCTTTGCGCAGGTTCTCACCCACCACACCCTTCACTTCATGGGCATGGGCCATCAAGTTGTCTAAGGAGCCATATTCCAACAACAATTTGGCTGCGGTTTTGGGGCCCACCTTTTGCACACCAGGCACGTTGTCCACGGTATCGCCCACCAAAATTTGATAATCGAGCATCAAACTGGCCGGTACACCAAACTCTTCCTGCACACCCGCCAAGTCGCGACGTTTGCCATTCATGGTGTCGATGATGGTGATGTGCTCATTCACCAATTGCGCCAAGTCTTTGTCGCCACTGGACACAATGACTTCAATGCCGTGGGAGGAGCCAACGGCAGCCAAGGTGCCAATCACATCATCGGCTTCCACGCCGGGCACATCCAATACTTTCCATCCCATCAAACGCACCAGTTCATGAATAGGTTCAATTTGCGAGCGCAAATCGTCTGGCATGGGGCTGCGATTTTGCTTGTACTCGGGGTAGATGTCGTCTCGGAAGGTGGGGCCTTTGGCGTCAAACACACACGCCGCATACTCGGCGGGAATGTCTTTGCGCAGGCGCTCCATCATGTTGATCATGCCGCGAATGGCACCCGTGGCGGGGCTGGCAGGGTCGCCTGGCACGGCACGCAAATCGGGCATGGCATGGAAGGCACGGTATAGATAACTGGAACCGTCCACCAGCAAAAGGGTTTTCTTGTCGCTCATACCCCAATTGTGCCTTTCCCCAGCGGAATTTGCCCACGCCCAGACCATCAAATTTGACTTCAACACCCTCTACAATCCCAGCATGCATCTCGCCATGCCTTCGGGCTCTATTTCCACCTTTTTGACCAAGCCCTAAGCCATGGCTGTTTTCACGTCCGTCACCGAAGAGCAAGCTGCGCTGCTCATGTCCCAGCTAGGCCTAGGCGAACTCACATCTTTGAAGGGCATTGAAGGCGGCATTGAAAACACCAACTATTTCGCCTCCACCGACCTTGGCGAATATGTGCTCACCCTGTTTGAACGCCTCAACCACGAACAACTGCCCTTCTACTTGTTCCTCATGAAGCATCTGGCTGAAAAAGGCATTCCGGTGCCCAACCCAGCAGCCAACCGAGATGGCGACATCTTGCACACCCTGAATGAAAAGCCAACGGCCGTGGTCAACCGGCTTTCTGGCCAAAGTCAATTGGCCCCAGAGGCAGTTCATTGCGCTGCAGTGGGCACCATGTTGGCGCGCATGCACTTGGCAGGCGAAGACTACAACCGAAGCCAGCCCAATTTGCGCGGCTTGGCATGGTGGAACGACACTGTGCCTGTGGTACTTCCTTACTTGGATGAAGCGCAAGCCAGTCTTCTTCAAAGCGAACTGGCTTACCAAAATCACATTGCCAACGGCGCGGCCTACCAAGCGCTGCCCAGAGGCCCGGTTCATGCCGACTTGTTTCGCGACAACGTGATGTTCGAAGGTACGGCATTGACCGGATTGTTCGATTTTTACTTTGCAGGCGTTGATACATGGTTGTTCGACCTGGCTGTGTGCATGAACGATTGGTGCATCGACTTGCAAACCGGCGAACACGCATCGGATCGTGCTCAAGCCATGCTAGAGGCCTACCAAGCAGTTCGCCCACTGCGCCCTGCCGAAAGACAATTGCTACCCGCCATGTTGCGCGCAGGCGCTTTGCGATTTTGGATTTCCAGACTTTGGGACTTTCACCTTCCACGAGACGCTGCCATGCTGAAGCCACACGATCCCACCCACTTCGAACGGGTATTGCGAGCCCGTTCAAATTCGCCCTTTAAGCTCAGCGCATGAATCTCAATATTGTTCCTGCCAAACAAGGGCTGACCTGGGTCAAACAAGGCATTCGCACTTTCTGGCGCCAACCCCTGGCATTCACAGGCTTGTTCTTTTTGTTCATCGCTTGGGTCTCTTTGTTGTCCATGGTCCCCGTGTTGGGAGCCGCACTGGCCCTGCTCATTTTGCCGGCTGCCACTTTGGGTTTGATGGTTGCCACCGAGCAAGCGGCCTCGGGCCAATTTCCCATGCCCACCGTTTTGATGGTGGCGTTCAGGGCTGGCCAGCAACGCCTCAAGGCCATGCTGGTTTTAGGTGGCTTGTACGCAGTGAGTTTTTTGGCAGTGATGGCCATGTCTGCACTCATTGATGGCGGTGGATTTGCCAAAGTCTATTTGGCCAACGCACCCATCACGCCCGAAGTGGTCAACGATCCCGATTTTCAAGTGGCCATGTGGTTTGCCACCCTTTTGTACATTCCGTTGTCAATGCTCTTTTGGCATGCGCCTGCACTGGTTCATTGGCATGGTGTCCCCCCCTTGAAAAGCATGTTTTTCAGTGCTGTGGCCTGCTGGCGAAATTTGGGTGCCTTTGCGGTTTACCTAGTGGCTTGGCTAGGCGTTTTTATCGTTTGCGCCACAGTGCTGTTGACCATCAGCAGTGCCTTGGGCGGCAAAGATTTGTCAGGCGCCATTCTCATGCCTGGCGCCTTGCTCATGGCAGCCATGTTTTTCACATCGGTCTATTTCAGTGTCAAAGACTGTTTCGATTTACCGTCACCAGGCAGCGAAACACAAGCGTAAAAAAGCCTGCATTCGCAGGCTTTTTTTCAGTGGTGGTGGCCATGCGCACCATGCACATGGCGATGCTCAATTTCTTCTTGAATGGCAGCTCGCACGTCCGTGACATTCAGTTGGAAGCGCAAAGTTTGACCGGCCCAAGGATGGTTGCCATCGAGCATCACCGTGTCACCCTTGATTTTCACCACATTGAAGACCGCTTCTCGACCATCGGCTGTTCGCCCCCGAAGTTGCCCCCCCACTTTGACCCCTGGCGGGAAATCTTTTTTGGGCATGGTTTGGAGCAAGCTTTCGTCGCGCTCACCAAATGAGTCGGCAGGCGACAACACCAATGTGGTTTGATAACCCTTTTGTTGGCCGTCCAAGGCTTCTTCGATTTTAGGCAAGGTGTTTTCATAGCCACCATGCAAGTAGGCCATCGGCTCTGCGGCGGCCTCCAACAATTTGCCTTGGGCATCGGACACTTTGTATTTCAAAGTGACCACTGTGTCTTTTTCAATTTTCATGTTGTCCTCTTCCTCAAATTCTATTCATTCAACCGGTGTCAATTTGGCAACAGACAGGGCCAGCCACTTCACGCCATGCCTTGGAAAATTGACCTGGGCTCGCGCATCTGCGCCAGCCCCTTCCACCGCCAAGACTTTGCCTTCACCAAACTTGGTGTGAAACACTTTCATTGCCACTTTGATGCCGTGCGATGGCTCCGATTTTTGCACAGGCACAGGCGGGCTCTTGTAGGTCTCGGCCGAACTCAAGCTGCTCTGGCCCCAAGCAGGCTTGGCCTGAAAGGCTTGCGCAGGCGAGGTCCACCCACCCCCCAAGCCACTTGCAAAACCCGGGTTCTTTGGCGTGATCCATTTCAAGCACTCTTCGGGCAACTCGTCTAAAAATCGGCTTTTGAGGTTGTACCGAGTTTGACCGTGCAACATGCGGGTTTGCGAATGACTGAGATACAAACGTTTGCGCGCACGCGTGATGGCCACGTACATCAACCGTCGCTCTTCTTCCAAGCCGTCGAAGTCGTTCATGGAATTTTCGTGAGGGAACAAGCCTTCTTCAAGGCCTGTGATAAACACCGCATCAAACTCCAAGCCTTTGCTGGCATGCACTGTCATGAGCTGAATGGCGTCTTCACCGGCTTGGGCCTGGTTGTCGCCCGCTTCCAGTGCGGCGTGGGTTAGGAAGGCCGCCAATGGCGACATCACCTCGCCATCTTCTGCGTTGGGGGCCATTTCTGATGCAGTGGCTTCTGCATCCCGGCCAAAACCTTCTTGCGTGACAAAACTCTCAGCCGCGTTGACCAATTCTTCCAAGTTTTCTACGCGGTCTGCACCTTCTTTTTCGGTTTTGTAGTGCTCTATCAAGCCTGTTTTGTCTAACACCACTTCAATGATTTCTCTCAAGGTCATGCCAGGGGTTTGCTCGCGCATCACATCGATCATGGCCACAAAGCCCGCCAACTTGGCGCCCGCTTTGCCGGCCGTGGTGCTGACGGCATCGTGCAAGGAGCAGCCCAAGTCCTTGGCTGCGTCTTGCAACTGCTCCACGCTGCGAGCGCCAATGCCACGCGGCGGAAAGTTCACAATCCGCAAGAAGCTGGTGTCGTCGTTGGGATTTTCCAAAATACGCAAGTAAGCCAAGGCGTGCTTGATTTCGGCACGTTCAAAGAATCGCAGGCCGCCATACACTTTGTAAGGCACACCCGCATTGAACAAGGCTGTTTCCATGACCCGACTCTGCGCATTGCTGCGATAAAGCACCGCCACTTCTTTGCGCGTGAAACCATCGCCTTTCACCAACTGGCGAATTTCATCGACCAACCATTGCGCTTCTGCAAAATCACTGGTGGACTCATACACTCGCACAGGCTCACCAACGCCTTGGTCGGTGCGCAGATTTTTGCCCAAGCGATTTTTGTTTTGGCCAATGAGCGCATTGGCCGAATCCAAAATATTGCTGTAACTGCGGTAGTTTTGTTCCAACTTAATTTGATGCTGAACACCAAACTCGCGCACAAAGTCGGCCATGTTGCCTACTCGCGCGCCGCGGAAGGCGTAAATACTTTGGTCATCGTCACCCACTGCCAACACAGCACTGCCATGCTCAGATGGCAAGCCTGCAATCATCTTGATCCAGGCGTATTGCAACTTGTTGGTGTCTTGAAACTCATCGATGAGCACATGCTTGAAGCGCGCTCGGTAGTGCAAGCGGATGGCGTCGTTGTCGCGCAGCAATTCAAATGAGCGCAGCATCAGCTCGCCAAAGTCGACCACACCTTCGCGTTGGCACTGGTCTTCGTAGAGTTGGTAGATCTCTACTTTGCGGCGCGTTTCATCGTCGCGCACATCGACGTCTTTGGGGCGCAAACCGTCTTCTTTGCAACCCGCAATGAACCAAAGCAATTGCTTGGGGGGAAATCGCTCATCATCGACCTTGTGCTGTTTGCACAAGCGCTTGATGGCCGAGAGTTGGTCCTGCGTGTCCAAAATTTGGAAGGTTTGCGGCAGGTTGGCCATTTTGTAATGGGCCCGCAAAAATCGGTTGCACAGGCCGTGGAAGGTGCCAATCCACATGCCACGTACATTGACGGGCAGCATGGCTTGCAGCCTGAGCATCATTTCTTTGGCCGCCTTGTTGGTAAAAGTGACCGCCATCACGCCGCCCGACCCCACTTGGGAGGTCTGCAATAACCAAGCAATTCGGGTGGTCAATACCCGGGTTTTGCCCGACCCTGCTCCCGCCAAAATGAGGGCTGACTCAGAGGGAAGCGTCACGGCCCGCAATTGCTCGGGGTTGAGGTTGTCTAGCAGGGGCGTTTGGTCATACATCCCCCAATTGTAGAAACTCCTGGCCCTTTGTTGGCAATTTGCAAAACAAAACGGGTAGAATCAGCCACCGGGCCCAAGATTCTTGCGCCCGGTTTTTTTTGCCCAAAAATAGGACAGATCAAACCGGCCAAGCCAAGCGCTCACTCGTTCTTTCAACGATCCTTTTGGAGCTTGGTTAAATGGAAATTTTTGATTACGACAATATCTTGTTGCTTCCCCGCAAATGCCGCGTGGAAAGCCGTTCTGAGTGCGACGCTGGCGTAGAGCTGGGTGGCCGCAAATTCCGTCTGCCGGTGGTACCGGCCAACATGAAGACGGTCGTGAACGAAGAAATCTGTGTCTGGATGGCGCAAAACGGTTACTTCTATGTCATGCACCGCTTTGACTTGGACAATGTCAAATTTGTACGCGATATGCACAGCAAGGGTTTGTTCGCCTCTATTTCATTGGGCGTCAAAGCACCCGACTACGACACCGTGAAGCAATTGGTGGCCGAGGGCCTCACCCCAGAGTACATCACCATCGACATTGCCCACGGCCATGCCGACAGCGTGCAAAAGATGATTCACACCCTGAAAGAAAAGCTGCCCAAGTCTTTCATCATTGCTGGCAACGTGGGTACGCCCGAAGCCATCATTGATTTGGAAAACTGGGGCGCTGATGCCACCAAAGTGGGCATTGGCCCTGGCAAGGTTTGCATCACCAAGCTCAAAACGGGTTTTGGTACCGGCGGCTGGCAGTTGTCTGCCCTCAAATGGTGTGCTCGAGTGGCCACCAAGCCCATCATTGCCGACGGCGGCATTCGGGAGCACGGTGACATTGCCAAGAGCATCCGCTTTGGCGCCACCATGATCATGATTGGCTCCATGTTGGCAGGCCACGAAGAGTCGCCTGGCGCCACCGTCGAAGTAGACGGCAAGCTGTACAAAGAGTACTACGGCTCTGCCTCCGACTTCAACAAGGGTGAGTACAAGCATGTGGAAGGCAAGCGTATTTTGGAGCCTATCAAGGGCAAGCTGGCCAACACCCTGATTGAGATGGAACAAGACACTCAAAGCTCCATCAGCTACTCCGGCGGCACCAAGCTCATGGACATTCGCAAAGTGAATTACGTCATATTGGGTGGCGACAACGCCGGCGAACACCTGCTCATGTAATTCTGATGTCGGTGCCTCAGTCTGCGCGTTTGAACTGCACCTCGCAGTTCAAACCACTGAGGGCACCGGCCATGGGTTCGTTGCGCAGTTTGATTTCACCTTGAAGCGATTGCACAATGCCCAAACAAATAGACAAGCCCAGGCCACTTCCCTGCCGCGTATCGCCTGTGGCAAAGGGCTGAAACAATTTGCTTTGCAAATCGTCACTCAAGCCAGGCCCCTCGTCTCTCAAACTGAACAACACAGCGTCTTGGCTGGGTTTGACCGCCAATTTCAAACGCCCACCTTGCGGGCTGTGTCGAATGGCATTGCTCAGAAGGTTGCGGGTCAACTCTCTGAGCATCCAGTCGGGCGCGAGCACCCCACTGACCTCGGTGTCCATTTCAAAGTCCAAATTTTTGGCCACCATCAGGGGGGCCAATTCCAAAGCCACCTCTCGCGCCACCTGCGAAAAATCGGTGCGCGATGGCTTCGATGAAATTTGCTGCTGCTCCACCTTGGCCAGCGCCAGCATTTGATTGATCAACTGAGTGGCGCGGTCAATGGTGAGCGCAATGTCTTGCAGGGACTGCTCGCGCGATGTATCACCCCGCTGCGCAGATTGCACCTGAAGTTTCAAGACCGCCAATGGCGTTCGGAGTTGGTGTGCAGCATCGCGCACAAATCCTTTTTGCTGTTGCAACAAAGATTGCAACTTTTGCATCACATGGTTGGTGGCCAAAATAAGGGGTTGGATTTCTTGCGGCGCATCGGCGTACGCCAAGGGGGCCAAATCATGCTCAGATCGATTTTCCAAATGTTCTGACAATTCGCGCACGGGTTGCGTTGCGCGCTGCACAACGCTCACCACCACCAAGGCAATGATGCCCAAGAGCAAGGCCTGCCGCCACAGTGTGCCAAACAAAAGTTCGCGGGCAAGTGTGTGGCGCAACTCCAAGGTCTCAGCCACCTGAATCACAGCCATGGCCCTGCCGTTTTCACTGACCACGGGCTGCAGCAAAGTTGCCACCCTCACTTCTTCGCCTTGGTATTTGTCGTTGTAAAAATCAACCAAGGCAGCATAGGCAGGCTTGGCTGGAATTTGACCTTTCCACGCTGGCATTTCGGCAAATCCTGAGACCATGGTGCCGTTCAAATGCGAGACCTTGTAGTACAAGCGGCTCTGATTGTCTGACTCAAAAGCCTCCGTCGCAGCGTAGGGCACCAGGGCTCTGATTTGCGCTTCGTTGTCATACCCCACCACGCCAAGTTGCTCGCTGATGGTTTTGGCTGAAGCGAGCAAGCTTCTGTCGTAGGCAATGTCCGATGCATTCAGAGCTTCGTCGTAAAGACTCCACGCATTGACACCGACCAACACCAAAAGCGGCAGCAATATCCCCAACAACAATTGCCGCCGCATTGACATCGCAGAGGTCATTCCCAAGCTCATGCATTGACCTTCAACAAGTAGCCCAAGCCCCGCAGGGTCACCAAGCTCAGACCCGTTTCGGCTATTTTTTTCCGAAGGCGATAGGCCACCACTTCAATGGCTTCAAATTGCACATCCATTTCCAGCGGGAACACGGCTGCAAACAATCGCTCTTTGGAAACAGCTTGCCCTGGTTGCGACATCAAAGCCTGCAACATGGCCACTTCTCGAGGGGTCAACTCCATGGGCTGACGTTTGAAATAGGCCACTCCATTCAGGGTATCGAGGCTCAGCAGGCCCATTTGCAAAGTGGACGCATCCGCTCTGGACGACAAGCCCAGACCCAGTGTTTGATCTTGCAAAGCAGCGTTGCTGTGCGCGCGTCTGTGCAGCGCATTCACACGGGCTTCGAGTTCATCCAAATCAAAGGGCTTGGCCATGTAATCGTCCGCCCCAGAATTCAGGCCGAGCACGCGGTCACCCACCGTGGTTCTGGCGGTTAACACCAACACCGGCGTGCTCAGGCCCTCCTGGCGAATTTGCGACACCACATTCAAGCCGTCACCATCGGGCAGTGTTAAATCCAAGACCACCACATCGGGGCGCCCGCTTTTCCACAAGCTCAAGGCTTCGGCGGCTGTTGCAGCGCAGCTGACTTGCATCCCTCGCCGTGACAAGCTGCGCGCCAGGGTTTCTTGCAAGTAGGGGTCGTCTTCGACCAACAATAAGCGCATGGCTCAGTACTTTCCCTAGGATTTTGGACAGCCAAATGACAGTTTAAAAGAAGATGATCAGCCATCGATTTTGCACTCAAAGGAGACACCATGCGTCGCGATCAGTTCATCAAATCCGTTTTGGCCTTGGCAGCAGGCTCCAGCCTGTCTCTGCCCTCATTGGCAGCCGCCAATATCAAAATGATGATTCCTGCCAACCCCGGTGGCGGCTGGGACACCACAGGTCGCGCTTTGGGCAAAGCCCTTCAAGACTCTGGCGTGGCCAGCTCGGTCACTTACGAAAACAAGGGTGGCGCTGCCGGCATCATTGGCTTGGCCCAATACGCCAACGCCACCAAAGGCGATGGCAACTCCTTGATGGTCATGGGCGCTGTCATGTTGGGCGGCATCATCACTGGCAAACCGCCCGTGAGCCTTGACAAGGTCACCCCCATTGCTCGCCTCACCAGCGAATACAACGTGTTTGTGGTGCCTGCCAATTCACCGCTTAAAACCATGAAGGACGTGGTTGAGCAAATGAAAAAAGACCCCGGCAGCGTCAAATGGGGTGGCGGTTCACGCGGCTCCACAGAGCACATCGCGGCGGCCATGTTGGCTCGCGAAGTGGGCGTCGATGCCACCAAGATCAACTATGTGCCATTTCGTGGTGGTGGTGAGGCGGTTGCAGCCATTTTGGGTGGCAACGTGACCGTGGGCGGTAGCGGTTACAGCGAATTTCAACAGTACATTGAAAGTGGCAAGATGCGTCCCATTGCGGTCACATCCCCCAAGCGCTTGAAGGGCATCAACATTCCCACCATGATCGAGCAGGGTTACAACGTCGACATCGGCAACTGGCGCGGCGTGTACGCACCTGCTGGCCTCACAGCTGCACAGCGCAAAGAATTGACCGACATGGTGTTGAAAGCCACCAAGTCCAAGTCATGGGCTGAGTCTTTGGAGAAAAACAACTGGACGCCCGCATGGATGCCCAATCCAGAGTTTGACGATTTCGTAGACCGTGAGTTTGCAAGTTTGCGAGCCACCATGGTCAAGGCAGGCATGATCTGACTACCCGGACTTCCTCTCCCACTCAAGTAGGCATCGGCCTTTGCGGCTTGGTGCTGTCTTTGCTCATGATGTGGGGCGCTACCAGCATTTCCTCTGAAGCGGGCTACGCAGGCGTGGGCCCAAATTTTTTACCTTGGGTGGTGGCCATTTTTTTGGCAGCCTGCTCTGGGTACTTAATTTGGGAATCCGTCACGGGTGGCTACCGCAACATGCCAGAGCCCAGCGGCGCTGAGAAAGCCGATTGGCATGCGTTTGCTTGGGTTTCGGCTGGTATTTTGGCCAATGCCGCACTGATCAATGTGGCGGGGTTTGTGGTCAGTTGCGCCATCTGTTTTATTTTGGCTGTCAGAGGCCTGCGTGTGTCACAAGGCGATCCTGCTGGCAATCTGCCGCAAACCCTCAAAGATTGTGTCTTGGGCTTTCTCATTGCAGCACCCGTGTTTTGGTTGTTCACCATGTTCTTGGCCATTAACTTACCCAACCTCACTGGTACCCCTTGGCTTTGAGCCCAAGTTGAAAGCAACACATGTTAGACACCTGGAACAACCTGCTCTCTGGTTTTGTCACAGCCGGAACACCCATCAACCTGCTCTGGGCCTTCGTGGGCTGTGCTTTGGGCACTGCCATTGGCGTCCTACCCGGTTTGGGCCCGGCGGTCACGGTGGCCATGCTCTTGCCCATCACGGCACAAGTGGAGCCAACAGCTTCCATGATTTTTTTCGCTGGCATTTATTACGGCGCCATGTATGGCGGCTCAACCACATCCATTTTGCTCAACACGCCGGGTGAAACAGGCACCATGGTCACCGCACTCGAGGGCTTCAAGATGGCCAAGAGTGGGCGCGCCGGCTCCGCCTTGGCCACCGCCGCCATTGGCTCTTTTGTGGCTGGCACCTTGGCCACCATTTTGGTCACATTGTTTGCACCCGTGGTGGCTGAATTTGCTGTCAAGCTGGGACCGCCAGAATATTTCTGCATGATGCTTTTGGCCTTCATCACTGTCAGTGCGGTGTTGGGTCAAAGCACGGTTCGGGGGCTGACGGCATTGTTCATTGGTTTAGCATTGGGTTTGGTTGGCATGGATCAAATTTCGGGGCAAGTGCGTTACACCGGCAACATTCCCGAGTTCATGGACGGCATTGAAACCGTGTTAATTGCCGTCGGCTTGTTTGCTGTTTCTGAGGTGATGTACAACGCGCTTTACGAAGGCAAAAGCAGCGCCGACATGAACCGCCTCACCAAGGCCCAAATGACGCCCCTGGAGTGGCGCAGGTCTTGGCCCGCTTGGCTGCGAGGCACAGCCATCGGCTTTCCATTTGGCACCATTCCTGCAGGCGGCTCCGAAATTCCTACTTTTTTAAGTTATGCCACCGAGAAAAAACTCTCCAAGCACAAAGAAGAGTTTGGCACCACAGGTGCCATTGAAGGCGTGGCGGGCCCAGAAGCGGCCAACAACGCTGCGGTGACGGCCACCTTGGTGCCCTTGTTGACGCTGGGCATTCCAACGTCTGTGACTGCAGCCATTTTGTTGTCGGCCCTGCAAAACTACGGCATTCAAGCGGGCCCTCAGTTGTTTCAAAACTCGTCCACTTTGGTGTGGGCTTTGATTGCTTCGCTCTATATTGGCAATGTGATGTTGTTGGTCTTGAATTTGCCGCTGGTGGGCTTGTGGGTCAAGTTATTGAAAATCCCAAAGCCTCAGCTGTATGCCGGCATTTTGATTTTTGCAACCGTTGGTGTTTATGGCATGCGTCAAAGCAGCTTTGACTTGTTCATCATGTACGGCTTTGGCTTGCTTGGTACGCTCATGCGCCGGTACGATTTTCCAGTTGCACCGGTCATTGTGGGCATGATCCTCGGGCCACTGGCAGAAGCACAAATGCGCAACGCCTTGTCCATTGGCGAAGGTCACTGGCGCGTATTCTGGGATCGGCCCATGTCTTTGACGCTGCTGAGCGTGGTGGCTCTTTGCTTGCTGCTGCCACCCCTTTGGTCGGTATGGCAGCGCAGAAGATCAAAGGTCTAACAAGGCTTTCATCAAGGCACTCAATCGAGTGCCTTTTTTTGCAAGGTCCATCACGATGCTGAAGTGATTGAGTCCCGCCAAATCTTCGCACACGGGCACCGTGCGAGGCCCCCAAGTTTGGTGTATCAGGCGGTTGTGTCGCAAAAATTCTGGGCTTTCCTCGGCACCTGCCACCGTGTACAACACGCCCTTCTTGGGCTTGGGCCAAAGCGCTGGGCTGGCCATCTGAGCGTGCTTGGCGGTGAGTTTCAAGGAGTCTTGCAGGAAAGGTGTTTTGCGCAAAGGTGTGAGGTCGTACAAACCAGAAATTGACAATGCCTTTTGAATCCAATGCGCAGGAATTTGGGTATCGACACGCTGCCAATCACAAGCCAACAACATGGCGGCCAGGTGCCCGCCCGCTGAATGTCCCGCAACCGTCACGTTCTGGGCGTTGCCGCCATACTCGGCGATGTGGTGCCATGTCCAGGCCATGGCCTTGACCATTTGCAGCGCAATATCGGGAATGGTGACAGGTGCTTGCGGCGTGCCTGGGCAAAGTGCGTAATTGACCACCACCACACAAGCGCCCATGTCGTGCAAAGGCGGCGCAACAAAAGAGTGGTCTGCTTTGTCGAGGCTGCGCCAATAACCACCGTGGATGAACACGACCACAGGCGCGTTGGGCTGGCTGGCAGGAAAAATGTCCAAGCTTTCATTAGGCCCCTCGCCATAGGCGATGTTGAGGAGACACTTGTGGGAGGCGCGCGCTTGAGCTGAGCTTTCAGCCCACAAGGCAAAGTGTTGGGCATGATCGGGCACCAAGGCGCGGTTGTTGTACATGCTGTCGTACCAAGCGTCTGTTTTTGCACTCATGACCATTCCTTCTTAAATTTTCATTTCTAGACGCAATTGAATATTTTGCCAATTGCGCGTTTGGGTGTTGGCTGTTTCTGAAAATCCACTGCCAATAAAACTGGTGCCTGTGAGGTAGTCTCGTGGTGTGAGGTTGCTGATGGTCATGCGCAATGAGGTCGTGGGTGAGTAACGCCACAATCCATATACGTCCACCACACGCTTAGACCCTTGATAGACCCACTGTTGCTCGGTGCGTCGGGTGGTGTAATCAGGATTGATGTTGATGTTGCCACCCAAGGTCAGAGGAAAAGCACGGATGCGGTAATCGGCACCCAAGTTGGCTGTCATGCTGGGCTGCTGATCCAAGCGGTTGTTGGGGCCCATCACATCCAGCACACGCGAGCCGAAAAAGCTCAGATTGCTGCGCACATCCACAGCAGGTGCTGAAGCCCACACTTGGTTCAATCTGAATTTGGCCTCCAACTCCAAGCCCTGGGTGATGGCATCACCCACATTTTGCGGGCTTGAAACAAAGCGTCTTTGGCCCGGCGCCCAAAGGGTGTCGTAGCGCTCGCTGGTGACATAGCGAATCAAATCGCTGATGTTTCGGCGAAACAAATTGGCACTCAGCACACCACCCTCAGACAAATAACGTTCAACGGCAATGTCAACGCCGGTGGCCAATTCAGGCTTCAAGCCAGGGTTGCCAATTCGATCAGGGCGAGTGGGACTGTTGGCTTCACGGGAGAGTGCTGTGCGCGCCACCAAATTGAACAAGGTGGGCGTTTTGTAGCTGCGCGTCAGGCTCATCCTGACCTGATCACGGCTGTCTGGCAGGGGCTTCCAAACCGCGTGCATCAGCGGGGTTAGAACACCACTTTGATTGCGCTTCTCGCCCTCTGGCGTATTGCCTTCTGTGAGAATACTTTCATAGCGAATACCAGCATGTGCACGCCACTTGGGATTGACCGTCCACTCGTCTTGGGTATAGACGGCCCAGCGCTGTGTTCGTGCCCTCAAGTTACCAACATCGTCAGACACTTCGGCAACAGCCTCTTCTGCTCGGCGCACACCTTCCAATTCAACACCACTGACCCACTGATGTCCATTGCGCAAAACTTGGGTCAATTTGGCGTTCCAAGATTGAGACAGGTCTTTGAAATTTTGCGTCTCTTGCATGGTGTTGAGCAAACCTGTGCCACCCTGGGCCACTTGGTTGAAGCGGCTGGTGTAATTGGACTCACCTAAGCCAAACCTCAACTCAAATCGACTGTCGGCTGAAAACCTTTGATTCCATTGGCCATTCAGCCTTGTCATGGCAAAGCGGGTGTTGTTGCTGGTCTTGGCGCTGTCAGTGGCATAGGGTTGAGGTATGCCGTTCAAAGACAGCTTCTCTGACAGATCGGTGTTGCCCACGCTGCTGAACTCGGAATAGACCATAAAGGGCATCAACACCAAGGTCTTGCCTTCTTGGCCTCGCCACATGAGCCGCGCGTTGGCGTTCAGGCCTTGACGGTGCCCCAAACTGACATTATGACGTTCGCGCTGCGAGGATACAGCAGGCAGCCGACCCATGGCTTCCACCTCAGAATCGGTTTCGGTGAAGGCGTCATCAGGTCGCCAAGAGTTCATGGCGGAGACCGTCAAATTGCCATTCAAAGGCTCCGACTTGATGTTGTGAATCCAGTTCACACTCTCAGAGCGATGACCATTTTCAAAAGATGTTCCGAGCCGCAAATCATCGGGATTGGTTTTCTGGCCTTCTCGCAAAATGATGTTGATGGTTCCAGCAATGGCCCGCGCGCCCGTTTCGGCAGTTGGGGCCCGCATGATCTCAACCTTTTCAACCATCTCTGGGGTGAGGGATTCAATTGAAAACCCGGGCGGTACGCGTTGGCCATCGAGCAATATTTGGGTGTAGCCACCACCCAATCCGCGCATGCGAATGCCACCGCCGCGCCCCGGTGCGCCCTGAACGGTCACGCCGGGTAAGCGCTTGAGCACTTCGCCCAAGGTGCTGTCGCCCTGCTTGTCCAACTCTTCACGGCCAATCACAATTTTGGCAGCCGTGGATTGTCTGCGCTCTTCGGTAAGGTTGTCGCGGTTGCTTTTGATTTCAACGCGGCCCATGTCTTGCACAGGCGGATTGGGCGCAGCGGATTGCGCCGAAGCCAAACTCGAGAAAAAAGAAAACAATGCCAGCGCGGCAGGAGATTGGATTTTCATAATCCCTATTTTGACAGGGAAATGCTATCGCGCCTTGATCAGCTTTTGGGGCTTTATTCGCCCGCTTTGAACAATGCCGCCACTTTTCGCTTGGGCTTGATGTTGGCGGACAAACCGGGGCGGCTAGCCACTGTTTTGGCGCTGGCCTCCCAGGAAGCGGCGCTGGCTTGCTCAGCCGTAGGCGCTTCGTAGGGCTTTTCAAAGAAGGGGTCTCTGGAAACTTGAGCGGGCCTGAAACTGCTGCGGCGATCGCGCGAATCGTCGGTATCGCGTTGTCTTTCAAAGCCACGTTCAGGTCGACGGTCTTCACGCCGGTCTTCACGCCGATCTTCCCGCCTGTCATCTCGGCGTCCGTCATTGCTCCGTGACCGATCGTCTTCCAAGGGATAGTTTTCAACTTCCAATTTGGTTTTGATGAGCTTTTCGATGTCGGACACCAAGCGCATGTCAGATGGCGAAACCAGCGTGACAGCCAGGCCAGAGGCACCTGCACGGCCTGTACGGCCAATACGGTGCACATAATCTTCGGCATTGAAAGGCACATCAAAGTTGAACACGGCAGGCACATCTTTGATGTCAAGGCCACGAGCGGCGACATCGGTACACACCAACAAATCGACCTCGCCTTGTTTGAAAGCTTCAAGCGCCTTCAAGCGTTCGTCTTGTGATTTATCGCCATGCAGGGCAGCAGTTTTAAGACCTTCGCGTTCCAAAGACCGAGCCAAACGACCACAACCGAGTTTGCTGTTCACAAAGATGAAAGCTTGTTTAATGCCGCGCTGATTGAGCACAGCCTTGACCACGCGGCGCTTGTCGTCGTCTTGAGCCGCATAAAAACGCTGCTCAACGGTAGAGGCAGTTTGGTTGGGACGGGCCACCTCAATGGTGATGGGATCTTGCAAATAGCTGCCCGCAAGGCGCTTGATTTCGGGGGAGAACGTGGCCGAGAACAACAGCGTGGTGCGCTGCTTGGGCAAGAAACTCAGGATGCGTTGCAGGTCGGGCAAAAAGCCAATGTCGAGCATGCGGTCGGCTTCATCGAGCACCACATATTCCACTTGATTGAGCACGGCGTTTTTGGCTTCAATGTGATCTAGCAAACGCCCAGGCGTGGCCACCAGAATTTCGACACCCTTTTTGAGCTCGAGGGTTTGCGGCTTCATGTCCATGCCGCCAAACACCACCGCACTGCGCATTTGGGTGTACTTGGCGTACAACTTGATTTGCTGCGCCACTTGGTCGGCCAATTCGCGGGTGGGCAACAGGACCAAAGCCCGAACGGGGTGACGTGCTGGGGAGGTGGAGGTATTTTCGTGCTTGAGCAAACGCTGCAGCAAGGGCAGCGAAAAAGCGGCCGTTTTGCCAGTTCCTGTTTGCGCAGCACCCATGACGTCTTTGCCCGTCAAAACCACAGGAATGGCCTGGGCTTGAATGGGGGTCATGGATTCGTAGCCCATTTCGGCTACGGCTCGTGCCAGCGGTTCAGCCAGCGATAGATTTGAAAAAGAGGCGGTCATTAACCCGCTATTGTCGCACTTTAAGTCTTGGGCAAGGTCACACCCACTTGACCCTGGTATTTTCCGCCTCGATCCTTGTAACTGGTCTCGCAAACCTCATCGCTTTCAAAGAACAAGACTTGGGCACAGCCCTCCCCAGCGTAGATCTTGGCTGGCAGGGGGGTGGTATTGCTGAATTCAAGGGTAACGTAGCCCTCCCATTCGGGCTCAAAGGGGGTGACGTTGACAATGATGCCGCAGCGTGCATAGGTGCTTTTGCCCAGACAAATGGTGAGGACATTGCGGGGAATCCGGAAATATTCCACGGTGCGCGCCAAAGCAAAGCTATTGGGTGGAATCACGCAAACATCGGAATGAATGTCGACAAAGCTCTTTTCGTCGAAATTTTTAGGGTCGACCACGGTGCTGTAAATATTGGTGAACACCTTGAACTCAGGGGCGCATCGAATGTCGTAGCCATAGCTGGAGGTGCCATAACTCACAATTTTTTCGCCAGCAGCGTTTTTTCGAACTTGTCCAGGCTCAAAGGGCTCGATCATGCCGTGCTCTTCGGCCATGCGGCGGATCCATTTGTCGCTTTTGATGCTCATCGCTCAGTCTTTCCAATGGTCATTGAATTCGAAGCCTCATTGTAAAGTGCCTGAGAGTGTCGAAAAATTCAAGGGATTAACAGCTTAACCCAAACCAAGCAAAGAAGAGCTGGGCTAAACTTTCCCCTGATATTTGACCTCCAACGAGACCCTCCATGAAAAGACGCACCCTCCTCCAAGCCAGTCCCTTGTTACTGGGCCTAGGCAGCGCCCAGGCTCAAACTGCCTTTCCCAGTAAAACCATTCGTTACATCGTGCCCGTGGCTGCTGGCGGCGGCTCCGACATGGTCGGGCGTGCACTGTGTGAGCGTTGGGCCAAGGTCTTGGGACAATCTGTGGTGGTCGACAATATTGGCGGCGGCGGTGGGGTCATTGCCTCTCAAAACACGGCCCGCGCACCTGCCGATGGCTACACCCTCATGCAAGGCTACGTGGCAACGCATGGTACGGCGCCCGCGACGCGCAAGCTGCCCTACGACGCAGAAAAAGACTTCACGCCCATTGGCATGATTGGCACCACACCCAATGTGCTGTGCATCAACACCAGCTTGCCATCGCAAAATTTCAAAGCCTTCATGGATTATGTGAAACAAAATCCGGGCCGCTTGTCTTACGGCTCTGCAGGTGCAGGCTCTTTGACTCACCTGGCTGCCGAGCTTTTCAAACTGCAAACCAACAGCTTCATGGTGCACATACCTTACCGAGGAATTGCCCCTGCCATCACCGACCTGATTGGTGGCCAAACGCAGTTGATGTTCCCTGGTTTGGCGGCAGCTTTGCCACACATTCGAAGCGGCAGAATTCGGGCCTTGGCTGTCACTGGCACCAAGCGGCACCCCCAAGTGAAGGACATTCCTACTTTGGAAGAAATGGGTCTGAAGGGCTTTGATGCGCAACAGTGGTATGGCGTTGTCGGACCTGCCAACATGCCAGCCCCTGTTGTCAAAGTGCTCAACGATGCCTTGCTGAGTGTCTTGGCACAACCTGATTTCAAAGAAAAGCTCAGTTCTGAGGCCGTCGAACTCATGCCCATGAAACCCGCTGAATTTGCGGCATACATGAAGGCTGACCTTGCACGCTGGACCCAACTGGCGAAGGCTCGCAACATTCAACTCGACAGCTAAGCGGACACCATGCCCACAAAAAAGCCTGCGCTAGACGCAGGCTTTTTTGATGGCGAAAGCCAAAGAATCAAGGGGCAATCTTGCCTACCAAGCCCGTCACGCCGTAGTTCATGTTGAGAATGTCGGCATCGCTGAGTTTCTGACCCGCGGCCACCACAAGCTTGCCGTCTTGATCGGAAAAAGGACCTTGGAAAGGATGCCGCTTGCCAGACACAATGTCCTTTTGAATTTGGACAATTTCATCACGCACTTTGGCTGGCAACTTGGGTCCAAAATCGCCCACGCGAACCATGCCCTCCTTCAAGCCACCCCAAACTTGGCCGGTTTGCCATTGGCCTTTTTGAACGTCAGTCACGCGCTGCGCGTAGTAGCGACCCCATTCGTGTGTGACGGCCATCAACTGCGCATCTGGCGCCACTTTGCGCATGTCGGAGTGGTAGGCAATGGCCAGCTTGCCGCGCTCTTGCGCCGCCACCATGACCGCGTTGGATGCTGTGTGAAAACTGATGACATCGACAGCCTGATTGAACAATGCAAAGGCCGCATCGCGCTCTTTGGCAGGATCAAACCATGAGTTCAACCAAACCACTTTGACCTGTGCTTGGGGATTCACAGAGCGCATGCCCAGCGTGAACGCATTGAGGCCCTGCAAAACCTCTGGAATGGGAAACCCTGCCACATAGCCAGCCACATTCGATTTGGTCATGCGGCCTGCCGCCACACCGGCCAAATAACGGCCCTCGTAATAACGGGCATTGGCTACAGAAACATTCACGCTGGTTTTGTAACCCGTGATGGATTCAAATTTCACATTTGGAAACTCTTTGGCCACTTTGAGCGTTGGCTCCATATAGCCAAAGCTGGTGGTGAAAATGATGTTGTGGCCTTGTTGGGCCAAGTCGCGCACCACACGCTCCGAATCGGCACCTTCGGCGACGTTCTCGACAATGGTGGTTTTGACACCCGCACCCAGGGATTTTTCAACCGCCTTGCGGCCTTGGTCGTGCTGGTGAGTCCACCCTGCATCAAACACGGGGGTGACATACACAAAAGCTGCTTTAACAGGACCCGTCAAGCCACTTGGGGGGGCTGACTTGGAAGGCTCTGCGGCAGAGTTTGAAACGGGAATGAAAAAGCAAGCGGCCGCGATCACGGCTGCGAGGTTTTTGTACATGGTAGTCCTCTACATGACGCCGGTTGAACAAATTAAATACCCGCCGGTGTACGAATATTTAAGCTGTATTCTAAAGCAGGTGTATAAAGTTGGATTGATGACTACTTTCAAACGATCCACCATGCGCCTTCGCTTCCTTCAACTGACACTTCTGTCTGCCACTTTATTGAGCCCCTGCTGGGCCGTGGCACAAACGCAGCCAGCGCCTTCGGCCAATGCGGCCCAACCCGCAGCAGGCATGCTCAAACCCATTGCACAAGTTGAAGGCATTGCAGAATTCCGCCTGCCCAATGGCCTTCGCGTGTTGTTGGCACCCGATGCGTCCAAGCCTACTACCACCGTCAACATCACTTACTTGGTAGGCAGTCGTCATGAAAACTATGGCGAAACGGGCATGGCGCATTTGCTCGAGCACTTGGTGTTCAAAGGCACACCCACTCGCGGCAACATCATGCAGGAGTTGGGTAAGCGCGGCATGAATTTCAATGGCACGACTTTTTACGACCGTACCAATTACTTCCAAACATTTCCAGCCAATCCCGACAATTTGAAATGGGCCATCGAAATGGAAGCCGATCGCATGATCAACAGCTTCATTGCCAAGAAAGACCTAGACACCGAGTTTTCTGTGGTGCGCAACGAAATGGAAAGTGGTGAAAACAACCCCCACATGACGCTTTGGCAACGCATGACAGCCGCCGCCTTCGATTGGCACAACTACGGCAAAAGCACCATTGGCGCGCGCACCGATGTAGAGAACGTGAAAATTGAAAACTTGCAAAATTTCTATCGCAAGTACTACCAGCCAGACAACGCGGTCTTGTTGGTGGCAGGTAAATTTGACGCTGCGGCAACCTTGAGTCTCATTCAACAAGTGTTTGGCGCCATTCCCAAACCCACTCGCACGCTGAGCCCCACCTACACACAAGACCCTGTGCAAGACGGCAGCAGAGAGGTCAATGTTCGCCGAACTGGCGACATTCAACTCACAGCCGTGCTTTATCACTCCGCGCCAGGCAGCCACAAAGATGCCGCTGCCATGGCTGCATTGAGTGAGGTTTTGGCAAGCACCCCCAACGGACGCCTGCATCAAAGCTTGATCGAGAAAAAGTTGGCGGTGAACGTCAACCCATGGAATTTTGACCTGGCAGAGCGTGGCTATGTGGTCTTCATGGCTGAGTTGAATAAAACTCAAAGCTTGCAAGAGGCCCGAAAGGTTTTGCTCGCCGAACTTGAAGGCCTTCAGCAAAAACCTGTGACTGAGACCGAACTCAAACGTGCCAAAGCAAGCTTGCTCAGTGAAATTGACAAGACCATCAACGACCCCCAAAGGTTGGCCGTTCAACTTTCAGAGTCCATTGCCAATGGCGATTGGCGACTTTTCTTTTTGCACCGCGATCGAATTGAAGCCTTGACCATTGCCGACCTTCAAGCCGTTGCCACCAACTATTTCAAAGAGAGCAATCGCACACTGGGTCAATTCATTCCCACCGCTACGCCCGACCGCGCAAAGTTTCCTGAGCCTGTCGATGTTGACAAATTGGTTGCCGATTACAAAGGCAAAGCAGCCGCCACGGAAGGCGAGGTGTTTGACATCAGCTTGGCCAACATTGAGAAACGCACACAGCGCCTCACGCTTGCCAGCGGCATGAAACTTATTTTGACACCCAAGAAAACGCGTGGTGAAACAGTGAGCGGCATGCTGACCCTTCGATTTGGCGATCAAACCTCTCTGTTCAATCAAGCCAGCACGGCCAGCGTTGCTGCCAATTTGCTTTCACGGGGTGCTGGCGATTTACAACGCGCACAAATTTCAGCCAAACTGGACGAATTGAAAACACAACTCGAAGTCAGTGGCAGCGGTCAAACTGTCACGGTTCGTTTTGACTCTTTGCGGAAAAACTTGCCCGAGGTTCTGAATCTCATTCGCGATATTTTGCGCAAACCGCAATTCAGCCAAAAAGAATTCGATTTGTTGATTCAAGAGAGCATTGCGGGTCTTGAAAGTCAACGCAGCGAGCCCAATGCCATGGGTTCTTTGGCCATGGCTTTGGCACTCGACACCTACCCCAAAGGCGATGTCCGAGCTGCCCGCACCCTTGACGAATCCATTGCCGCATTGAAAGCGGTGAAGTTAGACCAAGTCAAGCAATTTCACAGTGGTTTCTATGGTGTGAGTAACAGTGAATTTGCCTTGGTCGGCGACTTTGACAGCGCGGCTTTGCAAACGCAAATTGGCCAACTGTTCAACGACTGGAAGAGCCCCAAGCCTTATGCTCGACTCAAGGCCGACCCCAAAAACCCCAAAGCGGCTGTGATTCAACTTGAAGCCCCCGACAAGTCCAATGCCTTCTTCGTCGCTGGCTTGCCAGTGCCACTTCAAGACACCAATCCAGACTTCGTACCTTTGCAATTGGCCAACCGAGTATTAGGCGGTGGCGTCAAGTCCAGATTGTTTGACCGTTTGCGTCAAAAAGATGGCTTGAGCTATGGCGCAGGCAGTCAGCTCAGTGCCAGTGCTTTTGAAGCTTCGGGCATGTGGGCCTTGTACGCCATTTATGCCCCGCAAAATTTGGACAAACTCAAAGCCGCTGTCAATGAAGAGTTGGCCAAGTTTGTCAAAGATGGCATCACGGCTGAAGAGCTGGCGGACGCCAAACGGGGTTGGCAAGAAGAGCGCAAGATTAGCCGCGCACAAGACCGTGCTTTGGCTGCGGGCCATGTGGCACAAACAGCCGCCAATCGAACCCTGGCCTTTGTTGAAAAAGTCGATGCCCAAATTGACACCGTGACGCTGGCGGAAGTGAATGCCGCTATACGCAAATTCCTCAATCCCGCACAATTTCTGAATGTGTATGCGGGTGACTTTGCCGCTCGGAATAAAAAGTAAGTCAAAAAAAGCCGCGCTTCCAAAGAAGCGCGGCTTTTCAAACTGAGAATCCAGTTGGATCAGTTAGGCACTTTGCCTTCCACGCCTTTAACGTAGAACTTGATACCGCCCAAGAACTTGTCGTCAGCGACCACATCCTTGGCCAAGACTTCTTTGCCATCTTGTCCCACGATAGGACCTTTCCAGATATTGAAGCTACCGTCTTTCAAGCCCGCCTTGATTTCGTCAACGCGTTTCTTGATGTCGTCAGGCACATCGCTTGCCACGTTCACCATGTCGATGGCGCCTTCTTTCACGCCCCACCAGCTTTGACCTGTGGACCACTTACCTTCAAGCGCTTCACCCACAGACTTGATGTAGTAAGGCGCCCAGTTGATCACCGCCGAGCCCAAGTGAGCCTTGGGGCCATAGGCGGTCATGTCAGAGTCCCAACCAAATGCGCGTTTGCCCATTTTTTCGGCTGTTTGCAAAACCGCAGAAGAGTCTGTGTTTTGCATCAACACATCGGCACCACCATTGATCAGGGCCGTAGCGGCTTCTGACTCTTTCGGTGGATTGAACCACTCATTGATCCAAACCACTTTGGTTTTCACTTTGGGATTCACAGATTGCGCGCCCATGGTGAAGGTGTTGATGTTGCGAATGACTTCAGGAATTGGAATGGACGCCACCACACCCAAGGTGTTGGTTTTGGTCATCTTGCCAGCAATCACACCCGCCATGTAAGCGCCTTCATAGGTGCGGCTGTCATAAGTGCGCATGTTGTCGGCTGTTTTGTAACCTGTGGCATGCTCAAACTTGATTTCTTTGTTGTCTGCAGCAACCTTCAACATGGGATCCATGTAGCCAAAGGTGGTGCCAAAAATCACTTTGTTGCCTTGGCTGGCCAAGTCGCGGAAGACGCGCTCGGCATCGGCGCTTTCTGGCACTTTTTCGACAAAGCTGGTGACAATTTTGTCGCCAAACTGTTTTTCGAGTTCTTTGCGAGCGTTGTCGTGAGCGAAAGTCCAGCCACCGTCGCCCACGGGGCCAACGTAAGCAAATGCCACTTTGAGCGGCTCAGCTTTGGCTGCAGCGGCCGGTTTGGCCTCTTCTTTTTTACCGCAAGCCACCAAGGCGGCAGCGGCAACGATGGAGATCGCGGCGATTTTGAGAACCGATCGCTTGTTCAGAACTGTCATGAATTTTCCTTTATGGATGGACGAGGTTGGGCGAAAAAAAACATTATGAACTGGGATGAAAGGCTTTGCCTAGAGATGCAGGCATATTGACCCGAATCCAAGCAGGATTTCTGGAGATCAAAGCCAACACCACAATGGTTGCCAGGTAAGGCAGCGCAGACAGCCACTGACTGGGTACTTGCACACCCAAACCTTGCAAATGAAACTGCAGCATGGTCACACCTCCAAACAGGTATGCACCAAGCAAAATTCGCGCCGGCCGCCAAGTTGCGAAAGTGGTCAAGGCCAATGCAATCCAGCCCTTGCCCGCCACCATGCCTTCCACCCACAGGGGCGTGTAGATCACAGAGATATAGGCGCCCGCCAGACCGCACAAAGCCCCTCCCACGATCACCGCAACAAATCGAATTCGTCGGACTGGATAACCAAGCGCATGCGCCGATGCGGGTGATTCACCAACCGAGCGCAGCACCAAACCTGTGCGAGTTTTGTCAAAAAACCAAATGAGTGCAAACACAAAAGCGATCACCCCATACACCAAAGGATGCTGTTTGAAGAAAGCCGCGCCAAGCAGCGGGATGTCGGACAAGAAAGGAATTTCAAATTGAGCACGAGGTGGTAGTTTTTCTTGCACGTATGAAATGCCCACAAAGGCTGAAAAACCGACGCCAAACAAACTCAATGCCAAACCTGTGGCGTACTGATTGGTGCTGAGGTAGATCACCATGGCACCAAAAATAGCGCCCAACAAAGCGCCAGCTCCCATCCCTGCAAGGAATCCCACCAGGTCACTGCCGGTGTGCACCACAGCGGCAAAACCCGCAATGGCTGCGCACAGCATCATGCCCTCAGCTCCCAAATTGACGACACCGGCTTTTTCGTTGATGAGCAAACCCAAGGCCGCAATGGCCAGCACCGTACCCGCATTCAAGGTGGCCGCTATAAGCAATGCATAAGTTTCCATCACGCGCTCCTAGTTTGCCAACGCAAACGGTATGTCACCAGCGTATCGCAGGCCAACAAGCTAAACAGCAGGAGGCCCTGAAATACGCCCGTGATGGATTTGGGCAGGCCCATGCGAGATTGCGCCAACTCACCGCCAATATAGAACATGCTCATGAGAATGGCAGAAAAAACAATGCCAACAGGATGCAAGCGCCCCACATAAGCCACGATGATGGCTGCAAAACCATACCCAGAAGGAACGTAGGGTGTGAGCTGCCCGATGGGCCCAGCCACTTCCAAAGCACCAGCAAGGCCTGCTGCGCCACCGGAGGTGAGCAAGGCCAACCACAAGGCTTTGCGAGACGAGAACCCCGCATAGCGTGCGGCAGAGGGAGCCAAGCCGCCAACCTGCTGTGCAAAGCCTGAACGGGTTCGAAATAAAAAGATCCATACAGCAGCCACACCGACCAAAGCCACGATCAGCCCCACAGAAACGCGCGAGCCACTCATCAAGCGAGGAATTTGGGTAACTGCTTCAAAGGATTTGGTTTGCGGAAAGTTATAGCCGGCAGGATCTTTCCAGGGGCCATACACCAAATAGCCCAGCACCATGTCGGCCACATACACCAACATCAGACTGACCAAAATTTCGTTGGCGTAAAATTTATCGCGCAACCAAGCGGTGATGGCGGCCCAAAACATGCCACCTGCGACGCCAGCCAAAACCACCGCCACCACAATCCACCGGCCGGTTTCCTTGTCGGCCAACAAAGCCACGCCGCCAGCCGCCACAGCACCAATGACAAACTGCCCCTCGGCGCCAATGTTCCAGACATTGGAGCGAAAACACACCGCCAAGCCCAAGGCAATGATCAACAAGGGCGTCGCCTTGACCATGAGTTCACCCAAGGCATAGGACGACTTCAAGGGCTCCCAAAAAAACATCTGTAAACCGCGGATGGGATCTTTGCCCAACAAGACAAACAAGCCTATGCCCAAGGCCACTGTGATGAACAAGGCCAAAATAGGCGATGCATAACGCCAAAGCGCGGAGGCTTGCGGCCGAAGTTCAAGCTGAAGCATGCGCCTCCCACAAACCACTCATCCATTCACCAATTTGCGCCACGGTGGCATCTTTGCGCTGAATAGAGGGCGACAGTTTGCCATTGGCCATGACATACAAGCGATCGCAAATTTCAAACAACTCGTCTAACTCTTCACTGACCACGAGCACAGCACAACCTGCATCTCGCAAGGCCAAAATTTCACTGCGTATTTGAGCTGCTGCTCCCACATCAACACCCCAAGTGGGCTGCGATACCAAGAGTACTTTGGGGTTGGCATCGATCTCGCGACCCACAATGAATTTTTGCAGGTTGCCGCCCGACAAAGATTGCGCAGGCGCTTGCGCACCATTGGCTTTGACATTGAATCGCTGAATGATTTTTTCGGCTTGCGCTTGAAGTGCCTGAGTGTCAATCCAGCCAGCAGAAGAGATGGCCTCATTTCGCGTGAGCAGCATGTTGTGCGACAAACTGAGAGAAGGCACAGCGCCTCGACCCAAACGCTCTTCTGGCACAAAATGCAAACCTGCTTGGCGGCGTTGGTCAGGGCCCCATTGGCCCACGGCGTGCCCACCCAACTGCACAGCCTCTGGAGCAGCCCGCGTGTCTTCGCCAGACAAAGCATAAAGAAGTTCACGCTGACCATTGCCAGAAACACCGGCAATGCCCACCACCTCACCGGCACGAACTTGCAAATGGATATCAGACAAGTTGACGCCAAATTGGTCTTCTTTGCTCAAGGACAAATGCCGTGCTTCAAACAGCACAGGTCCGGGGGCGCGTTCTTGGTGCTTCAAGGCTGGCGGTTCTGCACCAATCATCATGCGGCTGAGCGACGCATTGGATTCTTCTCTGGGATCGCAAACACCCGTGACCTCGCCACCTCGCAGCACCGTGCAAGCCGAACACAGCTCGCGAATTTCATGCAACTTGTGGCTGATGTAAAGCAAGCTGCAACCTTGGCTTACCAGTTTTTTCAACACCACAAACAACTTGTCCACCGCTTGTGGCGTGAGCACCGAAGTGGGCTCATCCAAAATGAGCAATTGCGGCTCTGTGAGCAAAGCTCGAATGATTTCGACGCGCTGCATCTCACCCACACTCAAGGTGTGGACTGGCCGCGAGGGATCGATGTCAAGACCGTACTCTGCCGCCTTGGCGCTTATTCGGGATATGACTTGCGCCAAAGACAAGGATGCGTCCAAGCCCAGCCACACGTTTTCTGCCACAGTGAGGGTGTCAAACAAACTGAAGTGTTGGAACACCATGCTGATGCCCAAAGCGCGAGCCTGTTGGGGGTTGCGAATTTGAACGCTTTGGCCTTTGTACTGAATGCTGCCTTCATCGGGCTTGACCGAGCCGTAAATGATTTTCATGAGGGTCGATTTGCCAGCCCCGTTTTCACCTAAAACGGCATGCGCCTCACCGGGCTTGACCGACAAGGAAACCGCGCGATTGGCCACCACGCCTGGGTAGCGCTTGGTGATGTTGGAAAGTGAGAGGCGCAATGGCTCGTTGGACTGCATGAGATTCTCAAAGTTCGACAAATTCTATCGAGCTTTAAGACGCCTTTTCATGCGAATCCTGCGAATGTGACTAAATACCTGCCAAAGACTGTAAACCCGTCGGATCCAGCAGGTTTAAAACGCGGCCAGCACCACTGATCAACTTGCGATCTCTGAGGTGCTTGAGAACCCGTGAAAAAGTTTCTGGCGCAATGCCCAATTGCGCCGCAATCAGCCTTTTTCTGTCGTGCAAGATCACCGCCAAACTACCCTGCGCATCGGTTGGCTCAGCGTGCCTTAAAAGCCATTCTGCAAAACGGGCATCTGCGTCTTTGGCCAAGCGACTCACCGCCACCTCAATTTGTTGCCGCTGGGCTTTGGCCAAATCGAGCATGAGTGTGTGCAAGGGTTCAGGTAAATTTTTGAGGTGGGTTTTCAACTGCCCCAAGGGCATGCTTTGCAGCGTGACTGGCGTTTCAGCCAAAGCATCGACCGCATGCGGCAAGCCCAGCATGGCCGCTGGGGCTTCCAACCAAAAGGGGCCTTCAATCACGCCCAATTGATGAACCAATACACCTTCTTCAATTACGCCAAAAGCCACACGCCCACTCAGCAAACGCAAGGCCTTGTGGGCCACTTGACCCCTGCGAATTAACACGCTGCCGCCAGGCAATTCTTCAACGGGGGAGTGAGCTTGAGCGAGGACACGATTCAACATATCCTCCAATTTGCCAGACACAGGCCTTGGCTGCGTTGACACAAATCAAAACTTTGTCACAACACCAAAATGGCGCGGAAGTCGTTCACATTGGTGTGCGTAGGTCCCGAGAAGACCAAATCGTTCAAGGCTTGAAAGTAACCATACGCATCGTTGTTCGACAGATGCTCATCCAATTGAAGCCCTGCTTGCAGGCCTCTAGACAGGGTATCAGGGGTGACGAGTGCTCCCGCGTTGTCTTCGATGCCGTCAATGCCATCCGTGTCAGCGGCAATGGCCCACACACCGGCTTGCGCCTGAAGGCCCTGCGCCAGCCCCATACAAAACTCACCAGCACGTCCGCCGCGCCCTTCGCGTTTTTTTGGTTCTGTTTTGACCGCGCGCACTGTGACGGTGGTTTCTCCACCACTCAAAATGACACAAGGCTTTTGAAACGGACCTTGGCCCCGCGCACTGGCCCGTGCAAGCGCCGCATGAACCTTGCCTACCTCACGCGATTCGCCCTCCATCTCGTCGCTCAAAACATAGGCTCGCAGGCCTTTGGATTCAGCCAAGCTGGCTGCAGCCAACAAAGATTGTTGAGGGGTTGCAATCAAATGCACCGTGCTTCTGGCAAACGCGGGGTCACCCGGTTTGGGCGATTCCCATTTGGATTCTTGAAGCGCCTTCAGGACCCCGCTGGAAATATCAATTTGGTAGCGCTGCAAAATTTGCAAGGCATCGGCGCAGCTTGTGGCATCGGGCACGGTGGGGCCGCTGGCAATCACGGATGGATCGTCGCCAGGCACATCGCTGATGGCAAGCGTGACCACTTGCGCAGGCGCACAAGCAGCCGCCAAGCGTCCGCCTTTGATGCGCGACAGGTGTTTGCGAACGCAATTCATTTCACCAATGTTGGCACCGCTTTTGAGCAAGGCTTGGTTGATGGCCTGCTTCTCCGCCAAACTCAAGCCCTCGGCTGGCAAAGTGAGCAAGGCAGAGCCGCCCCCTGAAATGAGGCAGAGCACCAAATCGTTGGCGGTGAGGCCCTGGGTCAAGGACAAAATTTCCTCGGCAGCAGCCAAGCCAGCGGCATCGGGTACAGGGTGGGAAGCTTCCACAATTTTCAAACGCTCTGGCACACCTTCTGGCCTGACCGGTGTATGGCCATAGCGGGTGACCACCATGCCAGACAAGGGAGCATCGTGTGGCCACAAGGCCTCAACTGCGTGAGCCATGGCACCGGCTGCCTTGCCCGCTCCCAGCACCAGCGTTTTGCCTTTGGGCACCTTGGGTAAAAAGGCGGGCGTGTTGTGCAATGGCTGTGCCCTTTGAACAGCCTGATCAAACAATTGTCTGAGAAAGGCTCGGGGATTTTGCTGGATGTCGGCGTGCAATTGAGGGTTGGCAGTCATGGCCACAGAGTGTAGTGCCAGACACGGGGCCCACGCAATTTCTTCGTGCAAAATGTGCCCCCATGACCACCTTGCTCATCCACAACGCTCACACCATTGCCACACTCAACGATGCTGGCGATGAGTTTCGCAATTCCTCTGTCTTTGTCAGAGACAAATGCATTGAGGCCATTGGCCCTGCCGACCAATTGCCCTCAAGCGCCGATCGTGTGATTGATGCCCAGCACCACGTGGTCATTCCCGGCATGGTCAATACGCACCACCACATGTCGCAAAGTTTGACGCGCGCCATTCCAGGCGTGCAAAACGCCGAACTTTTCAGTTGGCTCACAGGCCTCTATCCCATTTGGGCTGGCTTGCAACCCGACATGATTTACGCCAGCACCCAAACGGCCATGGCTGAATTGTTGCTGTCGGGCTGCACCACCAGCAGTGACCACCTGTATATCTATCCCAATGGCGTGAAGTTAGACGATTGCATTGCAGCAGCCCAAGAAATTGGCATGCGCTTTGTGGCCACGCGGGGTAGCATGAGTGTGGGGCAATCCAAGGGCGGCTTGCCACCCGACCGCGTGGTGGAACAAGAAGATGCCATCTTGAAAGACACGCAGCGCTTGATTGAGCGCTACCACGATGCATCGCACGGCGCCATGACACAAGTCGCGGTTGCGCCTTGCTCGCCCTTCAGTGTGAGCCAAGACCTCATGCGTTTGTCGGCGGAGATGGCCCGGCACTATGGCGTGCGACTGCACACCCACTTGGCAGAAAACGACCACGACATTGCCTACAGCTTGGAAAAATTCAATCGAACACCAACTCAATATGCGCAAGACCTGGGTTGGTTGGGACACGATGTGTGGCATGCCCATTGCGTCAAATTGGACGATGAAGGCATCTCTTTGTTTGCAGCCACGCGCACTGGCATTGCCCATTGCCCTTGCAGCAACATGCGCTTGGCCAGCGGTATTGCACCCATTCGAAAAATGATTGAAGCTGGTGTGCCTGTGGGCTTGGGAGTAGACGGCAGCGCCAGCAACGATGCTGCTCACATGGTGAACGAAGCGCGGCAAGCCATGCTACTGGCGCGTCTCAGAAAATCACTTGAAGCACCCCACATCAATTCTGAAGGCAAAACCATTTTTGGTTGTGACACAGCGCCTATGGAAATGACGGCACGGGATGCACTCAGGTTGGCCACCCGAGGGGGTGCCGAAGTTTTGGGCCGAAAAGACATTGGCCAACTGAGCGTGGGTTTCTGCGCCGACATGGCGCTGTTTGATTTACGCAACTTGAGCTTTGCCGGCGGTGCCGTACATGATGCTGTAGGTAGCCTCATGCTGTGTGCCAGCGCGCCGGCCGCCTACACCGTGGTAAATGGCCGGGTGGTGGTAAGCGAAGGCGAACTGGTCAGTGTTGACCTTGGCAATGTGATCGAACGGCACAACAAGTTTGCCGTTCAATTGGCGACGGGGCACTGATACCAATCAGTGCCTTCCCTCAAGGCTCTACTTTGGCGCCAGCCAAATACCAACTGGCAACCCACTGTCTTTCTTCGGGTGTGATGCCTGTGGCATTGTTCATGGGCATCTGCTGCGTGACACTCACTTGTTGGTAAATATTGAGCGCATGAAGCTTGATGCTTTCAGGCGTGTCCAAACGTACATTTTTCATTTGAACTTGTTCGCCATGGCAACTCAGGCAGCGTTGATCCATGACCGATTTGACTTGCGCAAAAGTAGCGGGCGCTGCTTGCGCTTGGGGCGCAGCATTTTTGGCGCCCCAAGGGGCCATGGCAGCAATGACCGCCACAATGAGCACCAAGCCCACCGCAGCAAAAGGCCAAGGATTGCGAGCACGACCTAAATGGTAGCCGTGGCGCTGCACAAAGAACTGGCGAATCAAGGCACCGGCAAACATCATCACAAACAAAATAAGCCAACGCTGCGGGTGCGTGTACAAGAAGCTGTAATGGTTGCTCAGCATGGCAAAAATCACAGGCAAGGTGAAGTAAGTGTTGTGCACGCTGCGCTGCTTGCCGCGCTTGCCGTGAATGGCCAGAGCCATGGCATCGTACTTTTCGCCAGACGTCATGGCGGCCACCACTTTGCGTTGGCCAGGAATGATCCACACGAACACGTTGGCACTCATGGCCGTGGCAATCATGGCGCCCACCAACAAGAAAGCCGCTCTGCCCGCAAACAATTGGCAAGCCAACCAAGAGGCAAAGGCCACCACACACAGCATGAGCGTGGCCACAATCAATTCACCGTTTTTGCGAAATCCAAACAGGCGGCAAATGGTGTCGTATAAGAACCAAAAAACCACAAAGAAACTCAGAGCGGCCGTGATGGCTACAGCCGGCGACCAGTCCATGAGTGATTTGTCAATGAGGTAGGTGCTGGCATTCCACAAATACATCACGGTGAAGAGGGCGAAGCCACTGATCCAAGTGGAATAGCTTTCCCAATAAAACCAGTGCAACTTGGTGTGAATCTTCTTCGGCGCCACCATGTACTTTTGGGGGTTGTAAAAACCACCGCCATGGATGGCCCACATTGCGCCGTCTACCCCTTTTTCGAGCAAATCGGGGGAGTTGGGCTTTTGAAGGTTGTTGTCTAGGAAAACAAAGTAAAAAGACGAACCTATCCACGCAATCGCGGTAATCACATGGACCCACCGCAGTAGCAAATTGACCCAATCTAGCAAATAGGCTTCCATCGATAAGGCTCCAAACTGTTTACCGAAGTGTATACAATTTTTAGACTTGTAAAAGCTGGGCTGCCACAGCAACCGCAATCACCTCGGGCTCTTTGCCCTCAATGCCGGGGACGCCGATGGGGCAAGTCACTTGTTGGCACTCTTCTTCTGAAAAGCCACGCTCGGCCAAACGGCGTTTGAAGCTGGCCCATTTGGTGGCGCTGCCGATCAGGCCAATGTAGGGCAAATCCTGTTTCTGGCGTTGGCGCAATAGGCACGCCGCCACGATGTCCAAATCTTCGGCGTGGCTGAAACTCATAATGAGCACCCGGCTATTGGGGGTCAAATCGGGCACGGCCGCATGCACCGGGTTGGAGTGCTCGCAAACCACCTGGGGGGCCACGTCGCTCGGGAAAATTTCGTCCCGACTGTCAATCCACCTCACATGAAATGGCAAGGGTGCCAAAACCTTGACCAAGGCTTGGCCCACATGACCGCCACCAAACAAGGCCAAAGGCTGGAAACGATGTGCGGCCTCAGCCGCCAAAATAGCTTGAAGGCGACCTTCGTCTGCGGCTGTGACGTGCTCCAACTTCAAGACCAAGGCGCCGCCACAACATTGACCCAGACTAGGTCCCAATGCAATTCGTTTTTCGATGGGCAAAGCAGGCAACTGGGCGGGGTCCATTAAGTACTGACGCGCCTGCGCCAAAGCTTCAAACTCCAAGTGGCCACCGCCAATGGTGCCCAAGAAATCATCAGCAAAAACAGCCATGACAGTACCAGCGCCGCGAGGCACTGAGCCCTGCGCTTGTAAAACCGTGACCCAGATGGCTGGCTTTTGCGCCAGCTTTAATTTCAATGTTGAAGACCAATGCACCTGCTTTTGCTTTCAATTCAATGCTTTTCAAACCACACTGTACAGTGCCAAAATAGCATATGCTGATTTGAACACCGTCGATCCATGACTCAACGCTTGACTCACCACTTTATTCACCGCTTTATTCATCTCCTGAAACCTATTTTTTGGGGATCAGTCACTTGCATGATGGCTTTGTGGCTCACGGGATGTACCACCACCGACCTTAAACCAACACCACCTGCCCCTGCACCTGTAGCTCCTGCGCCACCAGCACCGGCTAAGCCCCCAGTACCCGTCGTGCAGGTGGAAGAGCCCGCCAAACCCAAGCTGCCCGTCTCTAATGCTCGCAACCCTCGCGAATACAGAGTGGATGCTGCCAAGCACCTCTACCAACTCAATGGCTCGCGCATATTCAAGGGCCGCATGCCGCCCATGCTGTATGCCGTGGGCGTCTTGGATGTCGAAGTAGACAAGCAAGGACAAGTGACGCGCACTCAATGGGTGAGAGCACCTGGTCATGCCCCCGAAGTGATGCGAGAAATTGAAAGGACCGTGCGCCAAGCAGCGCCCTATCCGGTCCCTGCCCACTTGGGTAAGGTGGTTTACTCAGACGTGTGGCTGTGGCACAAGAGCGGTTATTTTCAACTCGATACCCTCACCGAGGGTCAAGACTGAAGCTTCAAACCGCCGCCTTGGCCTTTTCGCAAGTCATCAGAATCTTTTCTGGCGTAGCGGGAGCGCTCATGTGAACCACTGTTTTGTGGTCTGCACTGGCACTCACAGCATCACGCAAGGCAAAGAAAGTTGACAAGGCCAACATCAAAGGTGGCTCGCCCACAGCTTTGGAATAAAAAGGTGTGGGTTTCAAGTTGCTGCCATCAAACAGCGTCACATTGAAGTGCTCGGGAATGTCGCCAGCCACTGGAATTTTGTAAGTGCTGGGGCCATGGGTTAGGAACTTGCCCTTCTTGTCCCAAATGCACTCTTCCATGGTGAGCCAGCCCATGCCTTGCACGTAGCCGCCTTCAATTTGGCCTTTGTCGATGGCCGGGTTGATGCTCTTACCAGCATCGTGAACGATGTCGACGGCCTTGATCCAATACTCACCGGTGCGCGTGTCAATTTCAACTTCACTCACGGATGCGCCGTAGCAATAGTAGTAAAACGCATGGCCCGTGAGGGTGGCAAAGTCGTACTTGATTTCGGGCGTCATGTAGAAGCCAGTGACCGACAAACCAACGCGGTCCATCCAGGCTTGCTTGGCCACAGCGGTCCAAGCCACTGACTTGCCGCCACCGTGTGCCATGTTGTTGGCAAAGCTCACTTCGGTGTCTTTGCAACCCAACATATTGGCTGCCACGGGTGCCAAACGGGCACGCATTTGCGCCGTGGCATTCATGATGGCCGCACCGTTGATGTCGGCACCACTAGAAGCCGATGTCGCGGAAGCATTGGGCACCTTCTGTGTGTCAGTGCCCGTCACACGAACGTATTTGATGTCAATGCCCAAACCATCAGCACACACCTGCGCCATCTTGGTGTTGAGGCCCTGCCCCATTTCAGTACCGCCATGGTTGCAACTGACCGAGCCATCCATATAGATGTTGAGCAAGGCACCGCCTTGGTTCAACATGGTGGCGGTAAAGCTGATGCCAAACTTCAAAGGTACCAAAGCCAAACCACGCTTGCGGCGCTTGTTCACTTTGTTGAAGGCATTGACGCTGTCGCGGCGCTCACGGTACTTGGCTTCGGACGCCACTTGGTCAATGACCTTGTCGCCCACCCAGTCGGCAATGGTTTGGCCATATTGCGTCACCATGGTGGCGGGGTTGCCAGAGACTGCAGGGTCTTTGTAGATGTTGAGCAAGCGCACATCCAAAGGATCTTTGCCAATGTCGTTGGCAATTTCTTCAATGACGGTCTCGATGCCAAACATGCCCTGTGGGCCACCAAAGCCGCGGAAAGCTGTGGCGCTTTGAGTGTTGGTTTTGCAGCGGTGGCTGATGAGTTTCAGGTTAGGTATGTAGTAGCAGTTGTCGATGTGCAAACACGCGCGATCGTTGACGGGACCTGAATAGTCAATGCTGTATCCGCAGCGCGACATGAGCGTAATGTCGGCACCCAAGATACGGCCTTCGTCGTCGTAGCCCACTTCGTAATCGATGCGGAAGTCGTGGCGCTTGCCGGTGATCATCATGTCGTCGTCGCGGTTGACGCGCAACTTGACGGGGCGTTGCAACTTGAATGCAGCCAAAGCAGCGCTCTGGCTGAAAATGCTGGCATTGCCTTCCTTGCCGCCAAAGCCACCGCCCATGCGGCGGCAAATCACTTCCACGTCGTTGGTGCTGAGGTTCAATGCCGATGCCGCTTCACGCTGGTTGCCATCAGGGTGCTGTGTAGAACAGTACAAGGTGAGTTGACCATCTTCACGTGGCACGGCATATGTAATTTGGCCTTCCATGTAAAACTGTTCTTGCTGACCGGTTTCGGTACTGCCCTTCACTCTGCGAGGCGCGTTGGCAATGGCTTCGGATGCATTGCCACGCGTTATGCCTTTGGCAGGCATGACAAAGCTTTGAGCCGCCATGGCTTCGTCAATGGTCAAAATGGGCTTGAGTTCTTTCACCAACACTTTGGCGTTGTGCGCAGCTTCGCGGGCGTACAACATGTCGCGAGCCACCACCACAGCAACGGCTTGACCCAGAAACTCTACTTTGCCAACGGCCAGAAAAGGATCGTCGTGAACAATGGGGCCGCAATTGTTTTCACCAGGAATGTCTTTGGCGGTGTACACGGCTACAACGCCGTGGGCGTTGAGAATGGCGTCGCGGTCAATACCGTCGCCAATCAGTTCGCCATGGGCCACTGGGGACTTGATGATGGCAGCATACAAGGTGCCAGCCAACTCGGGCATGTCGTCGGTGAAGGTAGCGCCACCTGTGACATGCAAATGCGCAGACTCATGAATGACATCGGTGCCTTGTTGCAACCCAGACACGGGCAATAAATTGTGCAAAGAAATAGGCGCGTTCATTTAAACCACCTCCGCAGTTGTTTGAGTTTGTTGTTCAATGAAATCAATCACCAAATTGCGAGCCACCAAAGAGCGGTAGGCCCATGTGGCGCGCAAACCATCGCGTGCCACAAAGCTGGCGGCAATGGCGGCTTCTAGGTCTGATTCTTTGACATCGGCCGGTGCTTTGCCTTCCAACACCGCTTCCAACTTGGGCGCACGGCAAGGAGAAGGCGCCAAGCCGTTGTAGGCCAACTTCACATTGCTGAGCTTGCCGCCCTTCAAGGTGTAAGTCATGGCAGCACATGTGGCCGAAATATCTTGTTCAAAACGCTTGCTGATTTTGTGGGCGCGGAATACTTGACCCGCTTGCGGCTTGGGCAAGACCACGGCTTCAATGAACTCGCCTGCTTGCAACACAGTTTGTTTTTGACCTGTGTAGAACTGATCCAAAGACACCGTGCGTGTTTTGTCGCCACGGCGCAAGGTGAGCGTGGTGCCCAAGGCCATGAGGCAAGGCATGGAATCGCCAATGGGGGAGCCATTGGCAATGTTGCCGGCCAAGGTGGCGGTAGAGCGAATGGGCGGTGAGCCAAAACGGCGCAACACTTCGGCAAAGTCTGGGTAGGCCTTGGCCACCAAGCCTTCCACTTCTGTGAGCGACACCACGGCACCAATGTGCCAGGCTTGCGGTGTGTCCTTCACTTGCTTGAGTTCGGTCACGTTGCCCAAATACACAATGTGGTCGGGGCGTGAGAATTTTTTGTTAACCTGCAAACCCACTTCGGTGCTGCCCGCCAGCAAAGTAGATGTGGGGTGCTTGACCAAGTAGTCGGCCACTTCTGCCAATGTGGCAGGTGATACAAACTCATTGCCTTTGCGGGTGCGAACCACCGGCTGAACAATGATATCGCCTTCTAAATTGACCGTAGGCGTTGAAGCACGTTGAATTTCTTTGAGCAAAGGCACGTCGGCTGAATCGTCGAGCTTCAAAGCAGCCTTGTTGCCACAAGCTTTGGAAGCGGCATTCAAAATAGGCGCGTAGCCTGTGCAACGGCAAAGGTTGCCACTGAGTGCGTCGCTCACTTCTTGGCGCTTGGGGCTTTGGTTGACTTGCACCAAATTGACCAAGCTCATCACGATGCCGGGGGTGCAAAAACCGCACTGTGAGCCGTGGCAATCGACCATGGCTTTTTGCACGGGGTGCAAACTGCCGTCAGGCTTTTTAAGGCTTTCAACTGTTTTGATTGACTTGCCATCGAGCGAAGGCAGCAATTGAATGCAGCTGTTGACCGCCTTGTAATCGACGCCTTGGCCCTTGGCGTTCAAATCGCCCACCATGACCACACAAGCGCCGCAGTCGCCTTCCGCACATCCCTCCTTGGTGCCTGTGCGGTGCAATTTCTCGCGCAGGTAATCTAAAACGGTGGTGGTGCGGCGTACGCCTTGGGCTTCGACAATTTGGCCGTCAAGCACAAAACGCACAGTGTTGGTCACTTGGCTCATAGGGAGGGTTTCGGTTAGGTTCAAAACAATAGCTGATTTTATGGATATACCAACCCTCAAGGGTCACTTCAGCTAGAAATAATTGCAAATTCAAGAGCCGCGGTAAGTGGAGTAGCTCCAAGGGCTGGCCAAGAGCGGCACATGGTAGTGCTGGGTGACATCGGCCACCCCAAAGTCCAAACTGACCAAATTGAGAAAAGAAGGCTCTGGCAGCTTCACACCCTTGGTCTTGAAATAACCCGCCACATCAAAAACCAGCCGGTAGGTGCCCTTTTGCAGGCTGGCGTTGTCGTACAGGAGACCGTCTGGGTTGCGCCCATCGGCATTCAATTTGAAACTTTTCACCAAGGTGGCAAATTGGCCCTCGGTGGTGTACAGGCTCACCTGCATGCCTGCTGCGGGACAACCATGCATGGTGTCCAAAACGTGTGTGCTTAAACCCATGGTTCATCTTTCCTTGAAATGGTCGACTGAAAGTGTATACACTTTTGGCTTTTGAAGCTATCATCATTACGCATGGAAACCTCATCAACCCACGCCATTGTCAGCGCTTTGACCAAAGCCATTGTGGAGCACCGACTGATGCCTGGGTCCAAATTGGCGGAACAAAAGCTAGCCACCCACTTCGGGGTGTCGAGGACCTTGGTCAGGCAAGCGCTTTTTCAGCTTTCTCAAAACCGACTGATTCGCATGGAGCCCGCCAGAGGTGCCTTTGTAGCGGCGCCTTCTGCCGATGAAGCCAAGCAAGTGTTTGCCGTTCGCCGCATGCTTGAAGTTCAAATGACACGTGAATTTGTGCGTGACATCACACCCGCCAAAATACGCGCCCTCAAAGCTCACACCAAACAAGAAAAAGAAGCACTGGCCCAAGAAGATGTGCATGGCCGAACAGAGTTGTTGGGCGATTTTCATGTGCGCATTGCCGAGCTGATGGGCAATCATGTGTTGGCGCAAAGCCTGGGTGAACTCATTTCCCGATGTGCCTTGATCACTCTCATGTACCAGTCTCGCAACGCTGCGCAGCACTCCGCTGATGAACACGATGCCATTGTGGAAGCCATGGCCAAGAAAGATGCAGACCTGGCAGCGCGCCTCATGGAAGAGCATTTGATCTTTGTGGAAAGCAGTTTGAGCTTCAACAAAAAAATTCCAACCCACGATATTTCAATGGCCCTGTCATGAACAACTTTGTCTACGACACCACTGCAGCCTATCCTCGCGATTTAAAAGGTTATGGCCGCAATCCCCCTCATGCCCAATGGCCCGGCCAAGCCCGCGTGGCCGTGCAGTTTGTTTTGAACTACGAGGAAGGTGGCGAGAATTCTGTGTTGCACGGCGATGCTGGCTCCGAGCAATTCTTGTCTGAAATGTTTAGCCCCGCCGCCTACCCCGATCGCCACATCAGCATGGAGGGCATTTATGAATATGGCTCCCGTGCCGGTGTGTGGCGTTTGCTGCGCGAATTTGAACAACGCAAACTTCCCCTCACTGTGTTTGGCGTGGCCACGGCCCTTCAAAAGCACCCCGATGTGTTGGCTGCGTTTCAAGAATTAGGCTACGACATTGCTTGCCATGGCCTGAAATGGATTCACTATCAAAACATCGATGAAGCCACTGAACGCGCGCACATGGCCGAGGCCATGGCCATCTTGCAAAAGCTCAGCGGCGACAGACCCCTGGGTTGGTACACCGGCCGCGATAGCCCCCGCACGCGCCGCCTGGTGGCAGATTTTGGCGGCTTCGAATACGACTCCGACTACTACGGTGACGACCTGCCCTTTTGGATGAAGGTTGAAAAGAGTGATGGCCAAGTGGTGCCGCAACTCATCGTGCCCTACACCCTTGACTGCAACGACATGCGTTTTGCTTTGCCGCAGGGTTATTCACACGCCGATCCATTTTTTCAATACATGAAGGACAGCTTTGATGCCCTTTACAAAGAAGGCGACCCACAAGGCCTGAACCGTCCCAAAATGATGAGCATTGGCATGCACTGCAGGCTTTTGGGCCGGCCAGGTCGCATCACTGCCATCCAAAGATTTTTAGACCATGTCCAAGCCCATGACCATGTCTGGGTCTGCCGCCGCCTTGACATTGCACGGCATTGGAAAAACACCCACCCCTACACACCATGACGCTGCGCCTCGAACAACTCAATTCGGCCTCTCTAGAAGAAGCCATGCAACTGCTGGATGGCTTGTATGAGCACTCGCCATGGATTGCCGAAGGTGCCCTCAAGCAGCGCCCCTTTGCATCTTGGGCGCACCTCAAACACTGCATGGCAGAGGTCTTGAAAGATGCCGGCAGAGAAGCGCAAATCGGCCTCATTCGCGCCCACCCCGAACTGGCTGGCAAAGCCATGGTGCGAAAAGAGCTGACCGCAGAATCGACCAATGAACAAAGCAAAGCAGGCCTCACCGAATGCACGCCATCTGAATTTGAAAAGATTCAAAGTCTGAATGCCGCTTACAACCAAAAATTTGGCTGGCCCTTCATTTTGGCCGTCAGAGGACCTCGCGGACTTGGACTGAACAAGCATCAAATCATTGCCACCTTTGAAAGACGTTTGAACGGTCATCCCGAATTTGAACTGCAAGAATGCCTGCGCAATATTCACCGAATTGTTGAAATCCGCTTGAATGACAAAACCAACTTGCACCCCCTTCAGGGTCAGCAAGTGTGGGATTGGCAAGAAGACTTGGCGCAACACAGCGACCCCGGCTTTAAGGAAGCCGGTCAGCTTACCGTGACGTACCTCACAGAGGCCCACATGGCTTGCTCACAAAGCATCCAAAGCACCATGAAGCAAGCAGGCTTTGACGAAGTCTTTGTCGATGCTGTGGGCAATGTGGTGGGCCGCTATCACCCCAGCGTGCCGGGCGCCAAATACCTCATGACGGGCAGCCATTTCGACACCGTTCGCAATGGCGGCAAATACGATGGCCGCTTGGGTATTTTTGTGCCCATTGCCTGCGTTCAAAAATTGGCGCAGGCGCAACATCGCCTGCCCATCGGTCTGGAGGTGGTGGCGTTTGCAGAAGAAGAAGGCCAGCGCTACAAAGCCACCTTCTTAGGCTCTGGTGCTTTGGTCGGACAGTTCAATCCTGCTTGGCTCTCGCAAATCGATGCCGACGGCATTGCCATGCGAGACGCTATGAAAAAAGCAGGCTTGAATGAACAAGAAATTCCCAGCATTCAACGCAATCCCAACAACTATGTAGGCTTTGTCGAAGTGCACATTGAGCAAGGCCCTGTGCTCAATGAAATGAACTTGCCTTTGGGCATCGTGAGCTCCATCAACGGCAGCGTGCGATATTTGTGCGAAATGATTGGCACGGCCAGCCATGCAGGTACCACCCCCATGGACCGTCGGCGCGATGCCGCTTGTGCGGTGGCCGAGTTGGCTCTTTATATGGAAAAACGTGCCGCCGCAGACGGCGATTCAGTGGCCACCATCGGCCAACTGCAAGTGCCCAATGGCTCCATCAATGTGGTACCTGGCAAGTGCACATTCTCCATGGACATGCGCGCGCCCACCGATCCGCAGCGAGACGCTTTGGAACAAGATGTGTTGAATGCGCTCGATGAAATTTGCAAGCGGCGCGGCCTGGTCTGCCACCACGAAGCCACGCTGCGTGCGCCTGCAGCGCCCAGCGCACCTGAATGGCAACAACGCTGGGAAAAGGCCTTGAAAGACATGGGCGTACCGCGCTTTGTGATGCCCAGCGGCGCTGGCCACGACGCCATGAAACTGCACGAAGTGATGCCCCAGGCCATGCTTTTTGTACGCGGCGAAAACAGTGGTATCAGCCACAACCCGCTTGAATCTACCACCTGCGATGACATGCAACTTTGCATTGATGCTTTTGAGCATGTCTTGCACCAACTCGCTTAAATCAATGACTTCGCAACAATCAAATTACCAAGAACTTGATCAATGGATCGACGCCCACTTCGACGCTCAAGTACAGTTTCTGCAAGCCTTGGTGCAAGTGCCCACCGATACCCCGCCTGGCAACAATGCCCCGCACGCTGCAAAAACCACTGAGCTCTTGAGCACCATGGGCTACAAGGCCGAACAGTTTCCAGTGCCTGAGGCCGAAGTCAAAGCGTATGGCCTCACCTCTCTCACCAACCTCATTGTGCGCAGGCCCTTTGGTGCTGGCGGCAAGACCATTGCCTTGAATGCCCACGGCGATGTGGTGCCACCTGGCGAGGGTTGGACGCACCCACCTTATGGCGCCGAAATTGAAAATGGCCACATGTTTGGCCGTGCCACGGCCGTGAGCAAATGTGATTTTTCAACCTTCACGTTTGCGCTGCGTGCGGTCGAAGCACTTCAAGCCAAAAACAAGCTGCCCCTCAAAGGCAATGTTGAATTGCATTTCACCTACGATGAAGAGTTTGGCGGCGAAAAAGGACCCGGCTGGTTGCTTGACAAAGGCCATACCCGGCCCGATCTGATGATCGCTGCTGGCTTTAGTTACCAAGTGGTCACTGCGCACAACGGTTGCTTGCAAATGGAAGTGACGGTGCACGGCAAAATGGCCCATGCCGCCATTCCCGATACGGGCGTTGATGCCCTGCAAGCCGCGGTGCACATTTTGAACAGTTTGTATGCGCAAAACAAACTCTACAAACAAATCAGCTCCAAAGTGGAAGGCATCAATCATCCCTATCTGAATGTAGGGCGCATAGAAGGTGGCACCAATACCAACGTGGTGCCTGGCACAGTGAGCTTCAAATTAGATCGCCGCATGATTCCCGAAGAGAATCCCGAGCAAGTTGAAGCCAACATTCGGCAGGTCATTGCCGAAGCGGTCAAGGACTTCAACCAAGGCCGCCCATCTGATGCACTGGTGAGCATTGACATCAAACGCCTGCTCATGGCCCACGCCATGAAGCCCCTGGCTGGCAATGCCCCCCTGGTTCAAGCCATTCAAAAGCATGGCGGTGAAGTTTTTGGCGAACCCATCCCGGCCATGGGCACGCCGCTTTACACCGATGTTCGCTTGTATGTCGAAAAAGGCATTCCGGGCGTCATTTATGGTGCAGGCCCTCGCACCGTCTTGGAATCGCACGCCAAACGAGCAGATGAACGCCTCAATTTGGAAGACTTGCGAAAAGCCACCAAAGTCATTTCACGCACTCTTTTGGATCTCCTCTTCTAACTCTGAAACATTTTGGGGCGAACAAGGGTTTTACCGAGCATCAAAATGGGGTAAAGTGTATACACTTTATAAAACAAAGTGGCTTTCAAGGCACTTCATAATGGCATCGTTATTGCTTAGTTCTTTTTCAAAATTACTGTCATTTTTAAATCGGAGCCCCTATGAAAAAACGTTTCCTTCTTAAGACCACCGCCGCCTTGCTGGCGACATGCGCATTTGGCTTGGCACAAGCTCAAAATACGCCCATCAAATTTCAACTCGACTGGCGTTTTGAAGGCCCCTCCGCCTTGTTCCTCACACCAGTCGCCAAAGGCTACTTCAAAGACGCCAAGCTTGATGTCACGGTTGATGCAGGCAACGGCTCTGGCGGCGCAGTCACCCGCGTTGCTTCTGGCAGCTACGACATTGGTTTTGCCGACTTGGCCGCACTGATGGAATTTCACGCCAACAATCCCGACGTTCCCAACAAGCCTGTGGCCATCATGATGGTCTACAACAATACGCCTGCTTCGGTCATGGCGCTCAAAAAATCTGGCATCAAAACACCTACCGACTTGGCGGGCAAAAAAATGGGCGCTCCGGTTTTTGACGCTGGTCGCCGCGCTTTCCCCATCTTCCAAAAAGCCAACAACATTGGCAATGTGACATGGACAGCCATGGACCCCCCATTGCGTGAAACCATGCTGGTTCGCGGCGATGTGGATGCCATCACTGGCTTCACCTTCACCTCATTGCTCAACATCGAAGCTCGCGGCGTGAAAGCCGATGATGTCGTTGTCATGCAGTACCCCGACTTTGGCGTGAAGTTGTATGGCAACGCCATCATTGCTTCCCCCAAAATCATCAAAGAAAATCCAGCTGCCGTGAAAGCCTTCTTGAGCGCGTTCACCAAAGGTGCCAAGGATGTCATCAACAACCCTGCTGCTGTGATTGCTGATGTGAAAGCACGCGACGGCATCATCAACGTCGAACTCGAAACACGCCGCTTGCAATTGGCCATCGACACCGTCATCAACAGCGCATCAGCGCGTGAAGAAGGTTTTGGTCAAATCAGAGGCCCTCGTTTGTCACTCATGGCTTCGCAAGTCTCTGACGCGTTCAACACCAAAACACGTGTGAAGGCCGATGACATTTGGAATGGCTCCTTCTTGCCAAGCGCCAAAGAACTCGACATTCTTCCTAAACCTAAAAAGTAATTGATTGAACAAGGCGGCCTGTTTTGACCTCTGCAAATTTCGTTGATTTTCAAAATGTTTGGTTGGCTTACAACGACGAGTTGTTGGCACAAAACCACTATGCAGTTGAAGACATCAACTTGCAAGTCAAGCAGGGAGAGTTCATTGCCATTGTGGGCCCTTCCGGCTGCGGAAAGTCCACCTTCATGAAGCTGACCACGGGGCTCAAACGCCCCAGCAAAGGTCAAATTTTTGTCGACGGCCAACCCGTGACGGGCCCCTTGAAAATCAGTGGCATGGCGTTTCAGGCGCCATCGCTGTTGCCTTGGCGCACCACCCTAGACAACGTCTTGTTGCCACTCGAAATTGTGGAGCCCTATCGCTCTCAGTTCAAACAACGCAAAGCAGAATTTGTAGAGCGTGCCATCAAGTTGTTAAATACAGTTGGCCTGGGCGGTTACGAACACAAATTTCCTTGGCAACTTTCTGGCGGCATGCAACAGCGCGCCAGCATTTGCCGCGCGCTCATTCACGAACCCAAAATGTTGTTGCTCGACGAGCCCTTTGGTGCGCTCGATGCATTCACCCGCGAGGAACTCTGGTGCATTTTGCGCGACCTCTGGACAGAGCAAAAATTCAATGTCATTTTGGTCACGCACGATTTGCGTGAGTCTGTCTTCTTGGCTGACACGGTCTATGTCATGAGCAAAAGCCCAGGACGTTTTGTCGTAAAAAAAGAAATTGACTTGCCTCGCCCTCGCGATTTGGAAGTCACCTACACACCTGAATTCACCCAAATCGTTCAAGAGTTGCGAGGCCACATTGGCGCCATTCGCAAAACAGGCGCCGTCATTAACCAATAAGCAGGTGATTCGTGAATAAAAAAACTCTAGAAGCAAGCGCACCTTGGATTTTGTTGGTGCTCACGCTGGTTATCTGGCAAGCCATCTGCAGCATTTTCAATGTCTCAGAATTCATCTTCCCCAGCCCCTACCGCATCGCACAGCAAACGGTTGAGTTCAGCGGCGTGATTGCAGCCCATGCATGGCGCACTTACTGGGTCACCATGGCCGGCTTTGGCATTGCCATTGTGGTGGGTGTTTTGCTCGGTTTTGTGATTGGCAGTTCACGTTTGGCCTATGCGGCTGTCTACCCGCTCATGACAGCTTTCAATGCGCTGCCCAAGGCGGCCTTTGTGCCCATCTTGGTGGTTTGGTTTGGCATTGGCATTGGCCCCGCCATCCTCACCGCCTTCCTGATCAGCTTTTTCCCCATCATGGTGAACATTGCCACCGGCCTGGCCACACTCGAGCCCGAATTGGAAGATGTGCTTCGCGTTTTGGGTGCCAAGCGTTGGGATGTTTTGGTCAAAGTGGGCCTGCCCCGCTCCATGCCCTACTTCTATGGCTCGCTCAAGGTGGCCATCACCTTGGCATTTGTAGGCACCACGGTGTCTGAAATGACAGCGGCCAATGAAGGCATTGGCTACCTGCTCATCTCAGCGGGATCGGCCATGCAAATGGGCTTGGCCTTCTCTGGCTTGGTGGTAGTGGGCGCCATGGCCATGGCCATGTACGAGCTTTTTAGCTACATCGAGAAGCACACCACAGCTTGGGCGCATCGCAGCACCAACAACGAGTAAGCTCCTGTTTTGCAGCGTGCGCTGCTAGCAAATTAGATAAATTTGCTTATTTATTTGATAAATATTCTAAAGGCTTGACCTTTAGAGCCGATTCTCTACGATGCACCCATGTATCGACTTGCCAGTCCGGCATCTTGACGGACTGCAATAGGGAGTTAGCTCGATGACCGACACCGAAAAGCCCAATGAGGCCGCTCAGCCCACGCCAGTGAATTCTGGCAAACCCAACCTGTGGGACAGCCTGTTCCTCATTTTTTTAGCATGCGTTTTAGCCTGCGTAGCTTGGGTTGGCGTTTTGTCTCATGAAGAAGGCAATAAAAACGAAATCACCAAACAAAATGGGGAGGCATGGGTCAAATGGCTCAAGGACAACAGCGAGCCCCGCCTTCAAGAAGACTTTGCGCTAGAAAGCTGTACCAGCAGCGCCATGGAAAGACGGCGCTGGGGTGATTGTTTCACCGAGATCATGGACAACGTGAAAGAACTCAAGGGTCTTTCGAATGCATTCAACGGTGAGCCTGTTGCTTTCATTGCCAAATGTGATCCCAAAGACCGCAGCACCATTGGCAACTTGGTCTTAGAAAAAATTGTACCCACCCCACCAGGATCTGCAGTGGCCACGGTGGCCTCACAACTGGTTGAGATGGATGCCATTGACACCAAACTGACCCTGAAGGTGACCGTCTGCGACAAAGGCGGATACCCCATCAAAGTCGATGAGTTTGAATTTTAAAGAGGGGTCAGCATGTCCGACAAAAACATAGAAGCCCAACTGCTTTCCCACGAAGTTGAAATCGCCAGCGACCTGCCCTTTAGAAAGTGGCTATACGCTTGGCTGCTAGATCCTCACATTGAGGGCAACCATCACAAATCCATCGAAAACTGGATTGGCATTTTGATTGTTGCCAACTTGTTTGCTTTGGTGTTTGAGCACGTACCTGCCATCTATGAACCCAATCAAATTTGGTTTCACTATTTTGATGTTGTGTCGGTCATCATCTTTTCAATTGAATATGTCACTCGCCTTTACCTCGCACCCGAGGATGAAGAATTCAAAAAACATCGGTTTGCAAGAGCACGCTACGCCACCAGCCCCTTTGCACTGATTGACTTGATAGCCATACTGCCTTTTTACCTGCAAGCCTTCATATCGATTGATTTGCGTTTCCTGCGGTTCTTGAGATTGCTGCGAATTTTGAAACTCTTCAGGGTTTTGATTCCGGCTTACAAAGAATTCGTGAAAGCCAACCATGGCCGAACATTCCGACAAAAAGTTCACGCCTTGGTCTTCCCCAGTGAGTACGGTGGTCAGTTGCACCACATGTTTGACAACTTCATTGTGATTTGGGTCATTATTTCGGTGCTTGCCGTGATCTTGGAGTCTGTACACAGCATTCACTACTTGCTCAATTTGGAGTTTCTCATTCTGGACGCCATCGCGGTGAGCATTTTTTCGATGGAGTATTGCTTGCGGCTGTATTGCTGTGTAGAGGAGCCTGGTTATCAAAAGGCGGTGTCTGGCAGGGTCAAAATGGCCAAATCAACATCGTCCATCATTGACTTGTTGGCCATTGCACCGTTTTTCTTGGAAGTTTTCTTGCACCACTTGTTCGACTTGCGTTTCTTGCGGGTCTTCCGCTTGTTGCGCTTGCTCAAGCTCACACGCTATACAGGTGCCACCCAATCGCTCTCTAAAGTGGTGGCCCGTGAATGGCCTGTCATGGCGGCCTCTGCTTTCATCATGCTGCTGCTGGTGGTCATGACGGCCAGCTTGGGCTATTTGTTTGAACATGAGGCTCAGCCCGAAAAGTTTGAGAATATTCCCCAGTCCATTTACTGGGCGGTCATTACCTTGGCTTCGGTGGGCTATGGCGATATCTCACCCATCACGCCTGCTGGCAGGGCCATGACCATTGTGCTGGCTTTGATTGGCATTGGTATTTTTGCAATTCCCGCAGCTCTGCTTTCTGCCGCATTCGCCGATCAATTGAAGTCTGACCGAGAAGCACTGGTGAACACCATTTACGAAATGCTGGCCGATGGCCACATTGACGATGAAGAGGCTCATTTCATCAAAACCGAGAGCAAACGACTGCACCTCACCGATGATGACTTACGTCGATTGGTCGACAAAGCCAAAAAAGAACGTGAACTGATGGACGATGTTTCAGTATTGCCATTGCATAAAATAGCGTCCAATCCAGAACACACCGTGGAGCACTATAAATACCTGCTTGGACAAATTAGGCAACTCAACCTTTTGTCCGATCAGAACCAACTCCACCAAACCATGGCCATGCCTGACCGCCTGACCGAAACTGACAAACAACTTTGGCGCTTGATCAATCGACAAGAAACGCCACCCACCTAAAGTACTTCATTTATGGCATGGCGCGCAGATCTCAAACTTGATTACACCCTCGAGTCACAGCGCACCGTTGCCAGATATCTGCACCAAGGTCCCTTGCGAATTCTGCAAAGCCTTTACCCCGAAGGCGATCAAATTTGTCACAACGTGCTGGTGCATCCGCCAGGCGGCTTGGTTGGGGGCGACACGCTGGATATTCAAGTGAACGTGGCGGAAGGCGCGCATGCATTGGTCAGTACACCCAGTGCAACGCGCTTTTACAAATCGGGCGGGCAAGCGGCGCTGCAGCAAGTGACAGCCACGTTAGCGCCTGGTGCACGGCTCGAATGGCTGCCACTCGAGGCCATTGCCTACAACGATTGCGAGGCCACGAATCGCGCTATATTCAATTTGGCACCCACCGCAGAATTGATGGCTTGGGATGTGACCGCGCTGGGGTTGCCTTCCTCCGACATGGCCTTCACGAAAGGCCACTTTCAGCAGCACCTTGAAATTCCAGGCGTGTGGTTAGAACGTGGCAATCTACGGGGCGATGACACACGCTGGCTCAATTCTCCTTTGGGTCTGGCCGGTCAAAAATGCTTGGCCAGCTTGGTGTTTGCGTCGGGCAACAACATTGAACCCCAACGAGCTGCGCAAGCCCTTGAGGCCGCTCGGGAAGTGCTGGAAGCGCATCCACTTCGTCTACAGGCAGGCATCACCTGCGCTCATCCACAGGTCATTGTGCTGAGGGTCATGTCACCCTTGGTTGAGCCAAGCATGGACCTGCTCAAACAAGTTTGGGCGGTATGGCGTCTCACACTCTGGGCCTTGCCAAGCACGCCCCCCAGAATCTGGAGCGTTTAGATCGATACCAGCTGCCTGATGCCTTTGGCCTGCATTTCACGGCCAGGGCCTTGGGCGATGACTTCGCCGCGCTCCATCACCATGTAGGTGTCTGCCAGTTCTTCGGCAAAATCGTAGTACTGCTCACACAACAAAACAGCCATGCGCTGTCCTTGCATGCCCACGTCGGCCAAGCGCCGAATGACTCGGCCAATGTCTTTGATGATGCTGGGCTGAATACCTTCTGTGGGTTCATCCAAGATCAACAATTTGGGTTTGGCCGCCAAAGCGCGCGCAATGGCCAATTGCTGCTGCTGCCCACCCGACAAATCGCCGCCCCGTCTGTGCAGCATTTGCTTGAGCACTGGAAACAGCTCGAACAACTCCGGTGGTATGGGCGTGCTGCCTGGTTGTGTGGCCAAGCCCATTTGCAAATTCTCTTCGACCGTCAAGCGCGCAAAAATTTCTCGGCCTTGCGGTACATAACCCACACCAGCGCGAGCACGCTCATAGGGCGTCGCGCGGGTGAGATCTAGAGTGCCTAAGACAACCGATCCACTTTTGATGGGCACCACACCCATCAATGATTTCAAGAGGGTGGTTTTGCCCACGCCATTGCGACCCAACAAAACCGTCACTTCGCCTTGCTTGGCTTGCAAACTCACATCGCGCAAGATGTGCGAGCCGCCGTAATATTGCTGAATATTTTGGACTGCTAAATTCATATCAATACCTCTCAACGGCCCAAATAAACTTCAATCACTCGCTCATCGGCTTGAACTTGGTCTAAGGTGCCTTGCGCCAAAACCGAGCCATCGCACAACACGGTGACGATGTCAGAGATGGTTTTGACAAAACCCATGTCGTGCTCCACCACCATCAAGGAATGCTTGCCCTTCAGGCTAAGAAACAATTCTGCGGTGCGCTCTGTTTCGTGGTCTGTCATGCCAGCCACCGGCTCGTCCAACAGCAGGAGCTTTGGGTCTTGCATCAGCAGCATGCCAATCTCTAACCATTGCTTTTGGCCATGGCTCAAGTTGCCAGCCTGCGCGAGCACGCTGTCGGCCAAGTGAATGGTGTGAAGCACTTCAGCCAAGCGATCGGACTGCGCTGAATCGAGCTTGAAAAACAGGGAGGCCTTCACACCTTTCGGTGTTTTCAAAGCCAACTCCAAGTTTTCAAATACGGAAAGGTGCTCAAACACGGTTGGTTTTTGAAACTTGCGGCCAATGCCCAGTTGGGCAATCTCGGGTTCATTGTGGCGCAGCAAATCGATGGTGCTGCCAAAAAACACTTGGCCCTCATCGGGGCGTGTCTTGCCCGTGATGATGTCCATCATGGTAGTTTTGCCCGCACCATTGGGGCCAATGATGCAGCGCAACTCGCCAGGGGCAATGTCTAACGAGAGTTTGTTGATGGCCTTGAAGCCATCAAAGCTCACACTCACATCATCCAAATACAAAATACGGCCATGCGACACATCCACTTCACCCGGTGTACTAACGCGGCCATAACTGGCATCGCGCCCCCCAGATTCAGTATCGAAATTGGCCTTCTCAAGGCGCTCGGCCACTCGCTGTGCGCCTTGCTTTAACAAATCGGGCGTCATGAACGATCCCCCTTCAAGCGCTGCACCAAGCCCACCACACCCTTGGGCAAGAACAAGGTCACGGCAATGAACAAGGCGCCCAAAAAGTACAACCAAAACTCGGGTGCTGTCACAGTCAGCCAGCTCTTGGCACCATTGACCAAGAAGGCACCCACCACAGGGCCAATGAGGCTACCGCGGCCGCCCACTGCCGCCCACACCGCAATTTCAATGGAGTTGGCAGGGCTCATTTCACCCGGGTTGATGATGCCCACTTGAGGCACGTACAAAGCACCTGCCACACCGCACATGACGGCGGAGATCACCCAAATGCTGAGCTTGTAAGGCAAAGGCGAGTAGCCCGAGAACATGACGCGCGATTCGGCATCGCGAATGGCCTGCAATACTCGACCAAATTTGCTGCGCACAAGCCACCGAGCCATGAGGAAGAACCCGAGCAAGCACAGTCCGGTGAGGACAAACAAAATCATGCGCATATTGGGCGTGGCCAATGGCAAATCTAGAATGCGCTTGAAATCTGTGAAGCCATTGTTACCACCAAAACCTGTTTCGTTCCGGAAGAAAAGCAGCATGGCCGCAAAGGTCATGGCCTGCGTGATGATGGAGAAATAAACGCCTTTAATGCGTGAGCGAAAAGCAAAGTAGCCAAATACACCCGACACCACAGCCGGTACCAACACAATCAAACACAGTGTGGCCACAAAACTGTCTGACAACGCCCAATGCCAAGGCAGTTCTTTCCAATCGAGAAACACCATGAAGTCTGGCAAGTTGCTTTTGTAATTGCCGTCTGTGCCAATTTGTCGCATGAGGTACATGCCCATGGCATAACCGCCAATGGCAAAGAACAAACCATGCCCCAAGGACAAAATACCGGTGTAGCCCCAAATCAAATCCATGGCCAAGGCGCAAATGGCGTAGCACATGATTTTGCCAACCAAGCTCACCGCGTAATCGCTGAAGTGCAGCCAGTGGCCTTCGGGTACCCACAAATTCAGGAGTGGCACCAAACAGCACACCAACAAGAGAGCTAGCAGAAAAGCCGTCCAACCACGACGTGAAAACAAAGGCTCACGGCCGGGTAATTCAATTTTCGGAAGTTGCAAGTGATTCATCTCAAGCCTCCGCGCTCCGACCCTTCATGGCAAAAATACCTTGTGGGCGTTTTTGAATGAAAATGATGATGAAGACCAACACACAAATTTTGGCAAGCACGGCACCGGTCACGCCTTCCAACAATTTGTTGACCAGGCCAAGGCCGAGTGCGGCATACACAGTGCCTGCCAACTGCCCCACCCCGCCCAGCACAACCACCATGAACGCATCCACAATGTAGCTCTGGCCTAAGTCGGGCCCCACGTTGCCCACTTGACTCAGGGCGCAACCAGCCAAGCCCGCAATGCCAGAGCCCAAAGCAAACGCATAGGTGTCAATGCGCGCAGTGTTGACACCCATGCACGACGCCATGGGCCTGTTTTGCGTGACGCCGCGCACGAAGAGGCCCAATCGAGTTTTGCCTATGACCAAGGTCATGGCCAACAGCACCGCCACCGCAAATCCAATGATGACCAAGCGGTTGTAGGGCAAGCTTAAATTGGAGAGAACCTGAACACCGCCACTCATCCAAGCCGGGTTTTCAACGCCCACATTTTGCGCACCAAACAATGAGCGAACTGCTTGCATCAAAATGAGGCTGATTCCCCAAGTGGCCAACAAAGATTCAAGCGGCCGGCCATACAAGTGCCTGAGCACTGTTCTTTCTAAAACCGCACCCACCAATGCAGAGGCCAAAAAAGACAAAGGGACAGCCAACAGCAAATAGGCATCAAAATAAGAAGGCAGGTATTGGCGGAACAAGACCTGAACCACATAAGTGGCATAGGCACCAATCATCATGAGCTCGCCGTGCGCCATGTTGATCACACCCATCAAGCCATAGGTAATGGCCAAGCCCAGGGCCACCAACAGCAAAATAGAGCCCAAACTCACACCGGTAAACAGGGTACCCAAGCGTTCGCCAGTTTTCAAAGCAGCTTCAATGGCAGCAAGCGATTTGCGAAGTTGGGCTTTCACTTGCGGATCCGTTTCTTGCGCAAGACGTTCATTCAACAGAAGTTGTGTTTCGGGGGTTTGACTTTCCGCCAAACGCTGCGTGGCTTCTAAGCGGACGGCTACATCGGCATCGCCCAGCAAAGCCGCAGCCTTGGCCAATTGCAGCAGGTTTTGAATTGACGTGTCTTGCTCTTGCGCCAGCGCTTTGTTCAAGATGGGCAGCTTGCTGGCGTCGGGTTCTTTGAGCAAGGCTTTGGCGGCTTGCAGCCGGGTTCGACGGTCGCTGCTGAACAATTTCAGAGCTGCCAAAGCTGTTTCAATTTCACTGCGAAAACGGTTGTTGCTGACCACGTCTTGAGCGTCTGCTGGCAAATCTTGCTTCTGTCCAGTCAGGGGGTCTAGCGCTTTGCCTGAGCCAAAGCTCTCCCGCACAATCCAAATTTTGTCGCCTGCAACTTTCACTGCATCGTCGGCCAGAGCTTGCAAAAACACCAAGGTGTTTTCATCGCCCTGCGCGACCACACGATTCAGGGTTTCAATTCTTTGGTCGGTATCGCCTTCCACCAAGCCCTTCATTTCTGCAAGACTCATGGCCTTGGCAGGGCTGGCTAAAAATGCCAACGCCATCAAGCAAACACCTAAAAAAACCAAAGGCCAAGTTCTCAATCGAATCATGTTTTGTCTTTGCGATAGACCCAAAAAAAAGAGGACGGACGACACCGTCCTTCCTCTAGGACGCGCTACAGAAAATTACTTCTTAGCAGGTTCATCAGGCTTCTTGTCGTTGCCAGGGATGTAAGGGCTCCATGGCTTGGCTTTGACCGGGCCAGGTGTTTTCCAAACCACATTGAACTGGCCGTCAGCTTTGATCTCGCCAATGAACACCGACTTGTGCAAGTGGTGATTTTTTTCATCCATCTTGGAGGTGATGCCGCTTGGTGCTGTGAAGGTTTGACCCGCCATGGCGGCAATCACTTTGTCCACGTCAGTGGTCTTGGCTTTCTCAACAGCTTGTTTCCACATGTTGATACCAATGTATGTGGCTTCCATCGGGTCGTTGGTCAAAGGCTTGTCTTTGTGACCTGCAATGTTCTTCGCCTTGGCGTATGCAGCCCACTTTTTAGTGAACTCGTCGTTGGCGGGGTTCTTGATGCTCATGAAGTAGTTCCATGCAGCCAAGTGACCCACCAAAGGCTTGGTGTCCACGCCGCGCAGTTCTTCTTCACCCACGGAGAACGCCACCACAGGCACGTCTTTCGCCTTCAAGCCAGCATTGCCCAATTCTTTGTAGAAAGGCACATTGGAGTCGCCGTTGATGGTGGACACCACAGCTGTCTTACCGCCCGTTGAGAACTTCTTGATGTCAGCCACGATGGTTTGATAATCGGAATGACCGAAGGGTGTGTACTTCTCGTCAATGTCTGAATCTTTCACGCCTTTGCTTTTGAGGTAAGCGCGTAAAATTTTATTGGTGGTGCGGGGATACACATAGTCGGTACCCAGCAAGACCCAACGCTTGGCAGAGCCGCCGTCTTTGCTCATCAAATAGTCAACCGCTGGAATGGCTTGTTGGTTGGGGGCTGCACCGGTGTAGAACACATTTTTTGACAACTCTTCGCCTTCGTACTGCACGGGGTAGAACAGCAAGCCGTTCATTTCTTCAACCACGGGCAACACCGACTTGCGAGACACGGAAGTCCAGCAACCGAAGATCACAGACACCTTGTCTTGACCTAAAAGTTGTTTTGTTTTTTCTGCAAACAATGGCCAGTTGGATGCGGGGTCGACCACCACAGGCTCGAGCTTCTTACCCAACACACCGCCCTTGGCATTGATTTCATCGATGGCCATGAGCACGGTGTCTTTCAACACGGTTTCAGAGATGGCCATGGTGCCAGACAGGCTGTGCAAGATACCGACTTTGATGGTGTTAGAAGTTTGGGCTTGTACTGAGAAAGACAAGCTACCGGCCACCAGGGCAGAAGCAAGGGCCAAGGCTTTGAGATTGCCACGACGATTCAACATAAGAGCACTCCAATCGAATTAAGGAAGGTTGGTAAACAAGCGAAGAACTGCAACGCTGAAACACCTTCTGCAAGGGCTGTGCCAACCCTCGGGTTTTCCTTGATCTACAGAGCGGAAACGGCTTGATATTGAGTTCGAATTGGAATTGCCGCTGAACTCACCTGCACTCAGCCGCTTCAAAAATGAACCAAATTTGTGCGTCTTGGTGGCTTAAGCACCCAAATAGCGCCGCACTTTTGCGGTGCAGCATAGAGAATTGCGCCAAGCAGTGGGGCATGCATGTTGCTTGAGGTAAGCTTGAATCTGAACTTCACCAGAGTGCACCATGGAACTCACCCCACGCGAAAAAGACAAACTTCTGATATTCACTGCCGGGCTCTTGGCCGAAAGAAGAAAAGCCCGAGGCCTTAAGCTCAACTACCCCGAAGCGGTTGCCTTCATCAGCGCAGCGGTCATGGAAGGCGCGCGCGACGGTAAAACCGTGGCCCAACTCATGAGCGAAGGCCGCAGCCTGCTCACCCGCGCCGACGTGATGGATGGCATTGCCGACATGATTCCCGATATTCAAGTCGAGGCCACCTTTCCAGACGGCACCAAGCTGGTCACGGTTCACCAACCCATTGTTTAATGCCATCTATCTCTCTTTTGCCCTTTCAATTTAGGAGTGCCTCATGCAAACAAGAACAAACCAAATCCTCAAACTGATTGCCCTCTCATTGGCCTTTGGCGGCGCAAGCTTGGCCATGGCCCATTCTGGCCATGGCGAACCCCACGGGCTGGGCGCGCATGCCTCCGACTTCATGAGCTACGCCATTGGTTTCATTGCCGCCGTTGCATTTGTCAACTTTGGTGGCATGGGCATTGCGCAATACATCAAAGGCAATTTAAGCCAAGCGCGTGCTTTGGTTTTGGGCTCCCTTTGCACAGCCTGCGTCTTTGCTTTTCTATATTGGTTCACTCAAGTTTGAAAGTCATTCCATGACACCCGGCGAACTCCTCATCGACGAAGGTCAACACCCGCTCAATGTGGGCAGACGCACTTGCACCCTGGTGGTTCAAAACACCAGCGATCGCCCCATTCAAGTGGGCTCGCACTATCACTTTGCAGAAACCAATGCGGGCCTAAGCTTTGACAGAGCTGCCGCGCACGGCATGCGCCTGAACCTGGCATCGGGCACCGCTGTTCGATTTGAGCCAGGCCAACAACGCACCGTTGAGTTGGTTGACTACGCTGGCGACCGGGTGATCTATGGCTTTAGAGCACTGACCAACGGCCCGCTGGACGCCATGACCACGACTACAGCCACTACCCAGAAAGCCTCTTAACATGGCCCACATCAACAAACGCGCGTATGCAGAAATGTTTGGCCCCACTGTGGGCGACCGTGTTCGCTTGGCCGACACCGACTTGATTGTTGAGGTGGAAAAAGATTTCACCTTGCAAGCGGGCGGCTACGGCGAGGAAGTCAAATTTGGTGGTGGCAAAACCATTCGAGATGGTATGTCGCAATCGCAGCGCACCAACGCACAAGGCGCCATGGATTGCGTGCTCACCAATGCCCTCATCATTGACCATTGGGGCATTGTGAAAGCCGACATCGGCCTCAAAGGCAATCGCATTGCAGCCATTGGCAAAGCTGGCAACCCAGACACCCAACCCGGCGTAGACATCGTCATTGGTCCCGGCACTGAAATCATCAGTTGCGAAGGCATGATCGTGACGGCTGGCGGCATTGACACCCACATTCACTTCATTGCGCCTCAGCAAATTGAGGAAGCTTTGTCGAGCGGCATCACCACCATGCTGGGGGGTGGTACAGGCCCAGCCACAGGCACCTTTGCCACCACCTGCACGCCAGGCCCGCACAACATTGAGCGCATGATGCAAGCGGCCGATGCGTTCCCCATGAACCTGGGATTTTTGGGCAAAGGCAATGCAGCTTTGCCTGATGCCCTGCACGAACAAATCAATGCTGGTGTGATTGGGCTCAAACTTCACGAAGACTGGGGCACCACGCCCGCCGTCATCGACAACTCTCTGAGCGTTGCCGAAGAAACCGATATACAAATTGCCATCCACACCGACACCTTGAACGAATCGGGTTTTGTGGAAGACACCGTGGCAGCTTTCAAAGGCCGCACCATTCACACCTTCCACACCGAAGGCGCTGGCGGCGGCCATGCACCCGATATTTTGAAAGTGGTGGGTGAGGCCAATGTACTGCCCTCCTCCACCAACCCCACACGGCCGTACACCATCAATACGCTTGACGAACACGTCGACATGCTGATGGTGTGTCACCACCTTGATCCGTCTATTGCAGAAGATTTGGCATTTGCAGAAAGCCGCATTCGCAAAGAAACCATTGCTGCGGAAGACATCTTGCACGACCTGGGCGCCATCAGCATGTTCAGCTCAGACAGCCAAGCCATGGGCCGGGTAGGTGAGGTCATTTTGCGCTGCTGGCAAACCGCACACAAAATGAAAGTACAACGCGGCAAGCTACCAGGCGACACAGACCGTCACGACAACGCACGCGTGAAGCGCTACATGGCCAAACTCGCCATCAACCCAGCCATTGCTCACGGCATCAGCCATGAAGTAGGCAGCATTGAAGCGGGCAAATGGGCCGACTTGGTCATTTGGAAACCCGCCTTCTTTGGCGTCAAGCCCGCCATCATCATGAAAGGTGGCTTTATCGCCATGGCCGCCATGGGCGACCCCAACGCCTCCATTCCCACCCCGCAACCCGTTCACTACCGTCCAATGTTTGGCAGTTATGGCGGTGCATTGGCGCGCAGCTCGCTCACCTTCACCTCACAAGCGGGCATGGCGGCAGGCATTGGCCAAAAGTACGGTTTGCAAAAAACCTTGTCGGCGGTCAAAGGCATTCGCGGTGTGGGCAAACGCCACATGATTCTGAACGACTATTTGCCCAAGATGGAAATTGATGCCCAAACTTATGAGGTGCGTGCTGACGGCATGTTGCTCACCTGCGAGCCCGCTGTGAGTTTGCCCATGGCGCAGCGTTACTTCTTGTTCTGATCGATTGAATGCTCACTTGCTCTAAATTAATTTCTGGCGGCCAAGGCCTGGCACAGGCACTGATCAAACGTGCGCCCACAGTTTCACTTGACTGGGACATTCGACAAAAAAGCCGCTTCCAAGTTGAAGACTCAACGGGCCGGGTGCTGTCTGTGTTCTTGCAGCGCGGTCATGTGGTGCGCGGTGGCGATGTGTTGGTGGCTGACGATGGCAGCTTGATCAAAGTAAAAGCTGCGCCGCAAACTTTGTTGCGCATAACCATCTGCTCTGAACACGGTTCGCCTTTTGACCTCACGCGTGCGGCCTATCACTTGGGCAATCGGCATGTCCCCATTGAACTCAAACCAGATCACCTCAAAATTGAACCCGATTCAGTTCTGGCACAAATGCTGCGCTCAATGCACTTGATTGTGAACACCGTTGAAGAAGCCTTTGAGCCAGAAGGCGGCGCCTATGGCTCGCACCATGGAGGCTCGGGGCACAGTCATGAACATGAACACGGTCAGGACCATGATCACAGCCATGACAACCACGACGGTCACCACCACGGCCATGGCCACTGAACTTCTGCAACTCATTTGGTTGGCCTCACCCGCATTGCCGGTGGGTGGCTTCTCCTATTCTGAAGCGCTAGAAGCGGCCATCGATCACGAACACGTTCATGATGAAGCCTCTTGCGCTGAATGGTTGGCCGATCAATTGCATTTGTCGCAAGCGCGCGGCGATATGGCCCTCATGGCCCAAGCCATTCCTGCTTGGCAAACCATGAACACGGCCAGACTTCAACAGTTGAGCGCATGGGTTCACGCCTCGCGAGAAACCCAAGAGATGCGTTTGCAAACAGAACAAATGGGGCGATCTCTCCTGGATTGGCTACGCATTCAAAACAAAGCCACAGAAACTGCGCTACAACTCTGTAGCAAGCTTCGCCCCACCTACCCCATGACCATGTCTTTGGCTTTGTCGCTGGCTCATGCGCCGCTGGAGCAGGCTCTTCAAGCCTACGCATTTGGTTGGGCCGAGAACATGACACAAGCTGCCCTTAAAGCGGTTCCCCTAGGCCAAGTGTCTGGCCAAAAAATATTGGCCAGACTGGCCCAAGAAATTCCCGAAGCGGTGCTACACGCCATGGCCTTGAGCGATGACGCACGCCAAGCTTTTTGTCCCATGCTGGCCGTCATGTCTGCCAGGCACGAAACCCAATACTCCAGACTGTTTAGATCATGACCGCACTGCACCACATTCCCCACCGCACCAAAAAACTGCCTCCCCTTCGCGTGGGCATTGGCGGCCCTGTGGGCTCTGGCAAAACCACCCTCTTGGAAATGCTGTGCAAAAGCATGCGCCACAAATGGGACTTGGTGGCCATCACCAACGACATCTACACCAAAGAAGACCAACGTCTTCTCACCGTGAGTGGCGCGCTCGAAGCCGACCGCATCATGGGTGTAGAAACCGGCGGTTGCCCCCACACCGCCATTCGGGAAGATGCCTCCATCAACCTCGAAGCCATCGACCGCATGTTGGAAAAGTTTCCCAATGCCGATGTGGTGTTTGTTGAAAGCGGTGGCGACAACTTGGCCGCCACCTTCAGCCCCGAACTGTCCGACCTCACCATTTACGTGATTGACGTGGCTGCCGGCGAAAAAATCCCCCGCAAAGGTGGCCCCGGCATTACCAAAAGCGACCTCTTCGTGATCAACAAAACCGACCTGGCCCCCTACGTCGGCGCCGACCTCGACGTGATGCACGCCGACACCACCCGCATGCGCACCACCTCCAAAGGCCTCAAACCCTTCGTCATGACCAACCTCAAAACCCAAACCGGCCTGGCCGACGTCATCACCTACATCGAAACCCAAGGCATGTTGATTTAATTGGGGTCAGATCAACATTAATTTTCCCCGCCCTTCAAACTCTGCCCCAAAATGGGCATAGAACGAGGTTACAATTCTCCCCGCAGGAAGTGTGGCAGAGTGGTCGATTGCACCGGTCTTGAAAACCGGCGGCTCGAAAGGGTCCGTGAGTTCGAATCTCACCGCTTCCGCCAAGTCAATAGGCATTTCAAGGGTTTGTCTCGCTACAACAACCTTGTTTCCAAAATCTTTACCAAAGCCATCCAACGGGATGGCTTTTTTAATCCTTGATCAGCGCCCTTGAAAGTGAGCCTTGCGCTTTTCATTGAAAGCGGCAATGCCCTCCTTGCGATCTTCAGTTTTGAGCAACGGGTAATAGGCTTCGAGTTCGTATCGATAGGCCGAATGCAAATCAGTTTGTAATCCGATGTGGATGGCTTTCTTGGCCTGACGCACGGACAACGGCGCACAGTCGGCAATCTTTTCTGCCGTTATCAAAGCTTCATCAACAACAGTGCCCAGGGCACACAATTTGTTGACCATCCCCCATTCATGCGCTTCAGCTGCAGTGAAGGGTTGCGCGGAAAGAATCAACTCTTTGGCGCGACGTTCGCCCACGGCACGTGGCAGATTCTGGGTGCCCATGTTGCCGGGCATGATGCCGATCTTGCACTCTGTCAGCGCGAATCGGGCACCTTCATCTGCGTAGATGAAATCACAGGTCAGTGCGGCTTCAAGACCGCCGGCATAGCAAATGCCATTGACTGCAGCAATCCATGGCACTGGCGACTCCATGCGCAACTCCACACTTCGCTCAGAGATTTCATGTTGAATGGTCCAGTCACGCACGGTCTGGGTGTTGCGCACTTTCAAGTCACCACCGGCCGAGAAAGCACGCCCTGCACCCGTGAGGACCACGCAACGCACCCAGTCGGCATCGTAGTGCAAACGCGTCAGCAGTTCGTGCATTGCGATGCTCATTTCCATATTCATGGCGTTGAGCACTTCGGGTCGATTGAGGGTGACAAGCAGCACATGCTCACCGCGGCGTTCGGTCAGCAGCACATCACTCACTGGGGGTTCAAACATGGGCGATTCCTTTTGGGGTTGGTAGGATGAATCGGCTGCCACTCATCAACGCGGGGTCATCGCGCTGCCAGCAATCGCGCCGCGCCAGCGGCTACCATGTCGGCAATTTCGTCTGCAGAGTAACCGGCTTCGCTAAGGATTTCCTCGGTTTGCTCGCCCAAATGGGGGGCGGGCAGCCAGTTTTCACGAACACCGCCCGAAAGCGTATTGGCCGGTTTGAGGTCGATGATGGTGCCTTCGGTCGGATGCTCACGCTTGATGAAGAAACCTACGTCAGCCATGTGCGGATCGTCGATCAACGATTCAAGTGTGTGATAGGGAGCCGCCGGAATGTCATGCTTTTCGCAATACGCCAGCCACCAGGCGGTGGTGTGCTTCTTCATTCCTTCGGAGCGGATGGAGAAGTATTCAGCAGTGTTAGCGAAGCGTGACGCTACCGAATTAAAGCGGGGGTCGGTTTTCAATTCTGGGAGGCCAATGGCATCGAACAGCGGAAACACCTGCGAATTGGTGTTGGCAGAGAGCGAGAAATAGCCGTCAGCAGTTTCCTGCGGCGTGTAATGCGGGCTCACCAAGCGCGGGTCACCAGTTTCGCCTTCTGGTTCTCCTGGGGCCGGCACGTAGGTGCGGTTGTAGAGGTGCTCGGTCATCACCTGAGTCGCCATGTTTTCAAACATCGGTACTTCAATCGACTGCCCCTCGCCGGTGCGCTCCCGGTTGAACAGAGCCATTGCAATCATCTGCACGGCAATCAAACCACCAGTTCGATCGGCCAGCACATAAGGCAGAAAGCGCGGCTCGCCGGTTGCCCGCGCAATGAGCCCCGCCACGCCAGCCGAGCCCTGCACCACCGGATCGTAAGCCGGCTTCTCTGCGTAGCGACCATTTTGCCCAAAGCCAAACATGCCACAGTAAATGATGTCCGGCTTGACTGCGCGCACTTCGTCGTACGAGAGCTTCATGCGCGCCATTGAATTGGGGCGCACGTTCCAAGTGATCACGTCTGCATCTTTGAGCAGACGCATCAGGGCGGCATGGCCATCCGGGTGTTTGAGGTCGAGACAGATCGAACGCTTGTTGCGGTTAAGATGCAAAAATTTGGGCGCCATGCCGGGCGTGCGTCCACGCCCGCCCAGGTGCCGTCCCACATCCCCTTCAGGGCTTTCGACCTTGATCACTTCAGCGCCATGGTCTGCGAGGATCTGCGTACAGAGCGGACCGATCACTACCGAAGTAAGATCGATCACCTTGATGCCGGCCAGCATGCCCCGTGCACCCCCCGCCTTCTTGCTTGTTTCAGTTTGGTGTGCGTTACCTGTTGAAGTCATGCCTGCTTACTCTGGTTCCATGCCAGCCGCTTTGGTGACGCGCGCCCACATAGCGGTGTCGTTGGCCTGTAGCCTGGCGAAGTCAGATGGGGGCAGGAGCAGCACTTCGCCACCAGTCGACTCGTGTCCCGCTTGGTCGGCCTTCACCGCAGCGTGAGCTAGCGCATTGAGTTTATTGACAATGTCGGCGGGCGTCTTTGCTGGCAGATACATACCTACCCAGTTGGCCAGCAAATAATCGGGATAGCCTTGTTCGATCATGGTCGGGATATTTGGTGCTAGCGCCAGCCGCTTCTGCCCTGTCACAGCAAGCGCTTTTAGTTTGCCGCTTTGAACCATCGGCATCCCGGTACGCAGGTCCGCCCACATCATGGATACCTGCCCGCCGAGCAGGTCTGTCAAGGCCTGCGGCGCACCCTTGTACGGCACATGCAAGAGGTCGACGCCAGCCATCATTTTGAACATTTCACCACCCACGCGAGAGGGCGCGTTGCCACTGGCAAAGCTGTACTTGCCCGGACTCGCTTTAGCCAGTTTGGCCAGATCCGCCACACTGTTGGCCGGAAAGTTCGATGCCACCACCAGCACAAAGGCGTTGTTGGAAAGTGACGTGACCGGTGCGAAATCCTTGACCGGGTCGTAGGGTAGTTTTTTGAACAAGGCTGGATTAGCGGCATGCGTCGTGCCAGTGGTCAACAACACGGTGTAGCCATCCGCTGGCGCTTTGGCAACAGCTTCTGAAGCGATGAAGCCGTTTGCACCGCCACGATTTTCGACCACGATACTCTGGCCGGTAGCCTTGGTCATTTGGTGCGCTACCAGACGTGCCACCTGGTCAGTGGCACTGCCAGCCGGAAAAGCCACGATGAATCGAATTGGTTTGTTGGGGTAGTCGGTGGCTTGCGCCATCGAAGCCGTGGTCAGAAGTAGGCTACAGAGCAACAAGGCATGGCTGGCAAGGTTCTGCCAGATAGATCGATACAGTTTCAACTGGTGCATGAATGTCTCCTCTGAGTGCGTTGAAGTGATGCGCGCTTTTTTCTAAATAGACCTGATGCTGGGGTACACGACTTGCGTTCACAGATCGTGTAACATGATCTCGAAGTTAACAGTTTTTTCAATATAGCAGAACAACCGGAGACGTGCATGTCTGATTTGCCAAAATCGATTCGCATCAATGAAGAAGGTCCTCGTGAAGGCTTTCAATTCGAAAAAGGACCGATCGCCACCGCGCGCAAGGTCGAACTGATCAACGCCCTTTCTAACACCGGCTTGAAGCAGATTCAAATTGTCTCCTTCGTGCCACCGCAAAACGTACCCGGCATGGCCGATGCTGACGAAGTCGTCCACAACTTCACGCCCAATCCCAACGTGGCATACACCGCGCTCTGGCTCAATGAGCGTGGCTTGCAGCGCGCACTCGGCCATGACGAAAAGCTCCACCTGTTTGGCTCGATCGGCCTCACCTGCTCGGCGCCTTTTTTGCTGCGCAACCAGAAGCGCACCATGGAAGAGAATCTCGAAACACAGCGTTCCATGATCAAGATGTACCAGTCACACGGCATTGCGGTGCGACGTGGCTCGTTGATGGCCGCCTTCGGCTGCAACTTCGCAGGCGATATCGCGCCGGCGTTGGTGGCCGACATGGTGGGGCAGCAACTTGACATGGCAGCAGAGGCCGGCGAGGTGCTGGAGTATGTGTCGCTGGCCGACACCATGGCGTGGGCCACGCCTTTGTCCATCCAGCGCGTGGTGGGTGCTGTGCGCTCCAAGTATCCAGACCTCAAACTGTCATTGCATCTTCACGATACCCGCGGTATGGGCATCGCCAACGCCTATGCTGGTCTCACCATGGGTGTCGATACCTACGATGCCGCCGTGGCAGGCCTGGGCGGCTGCCCGTTTGCCGCGCACAAGGGTGCCGCCGGCAACGTCTGCACAGAAGACCTTGTATTTATGTGTGACGAAATGGGCATCGAGACCGGCATCGACCTTGATGCCTTACTCGCTGCTGCTTGCGTGGCTGAAGACGTTGTCGGGCATCCCTTGCCGGGCTCGGTGAAATCCGGTGGAACGCTCAAGGCCATGCGCGAGAAACTTCGCGCCCACTAAAGATTATTCTCACAATGGGCAAGCAACAGGTCAGATCTAGCAGGAATTAAGGCTGCTTCTTCAAAAACTTATTGCTTTGCCAATCAGGCCTGAGCAACACACCCTCATCTCTAAGCCCCATACCCGAGAGATCTTGCGCACTGATGGCAAGCCCCGCAGCTTGACTGCACGACTGCCCTTGCATCCTCTTGATGGCAACTGACAACATGCCTTCGGAAGCATCGCCCAAAGGACGACTCAAATCATCGAGCACGGTGCACTGAGGCACCATGCCGTCAGAGAATCGGCCTTCCAATTTGGCGTTCACACCTTCCATCTCCATGGCAGCATAAGTGATGCCGCAATTGTCTTGGGGGTAAAACCCATAAGGTTTGCCGCATGTGGTTCCACCGATCAACTCCACTTGCACATCAATGCCGCGCAAGCCATTGATGAATGACTCACTGGCTGAGCAAGTGCCGCCCGTTGACAACACATAAATTTTAGCCAAGCCCAATGAGGGATAAGCTTGGTTATTCAGGCCGATGTTGCTGAAATTCATGGCGTAGTTTTCTGAACTTCGCTTGTCTGAAAATTGAGTCCACTCAAAAACTTTCCCTTGCGCTTTTTCTCTGCCAGCCACCGAATAGGCCAAGGCATTGGCAATGGCCAAATAACCACCACCGTTGTATCGCAAATCGACCACCAGATCGGTAATGGCCTGTTGTTTGAAATACGTCATGGCTTGAATCAGGTACGCCTCAGCACCAGGCACATGGCTGTTGAAAAGCAAGTAGCCAATTTTCTGCGAACCTGCATTCAAAACTTTGTATTCAACTTGCTGCAAGCTAATAACTTCCGCCTGCATGGTGATATTGAGAGTCTGGCCCGCTCTCAATATTTGAAATTGATGCGGCGCAACTTTGGTGGGCCGCAAACCTTCATTGAAAATGTTGGACGCTTCAGTGCTTGTGTCATTGACGGAAGCACCGTCAATACGGATGATTTGATCTCCCCTGGCCACACCTGCATTCTTGGCGGGCGTGTTGGGATAAACATAGGCTACTGTGAGAACCTTCTGACCGCCTTGGGTGCTGGTTTTGAGCATGAAACCGTAGCCGCGCAAACTGCTGTCAACAAAGCTATTCCATTCAGCCGAGTCAATGATGAAACTGAACTTATCGACCAAGGTACCTATGGCGGTTTTAAGAGGCGTTTTGGAATCTGAAAAATAATTGAGTAATGAGTTCCAAACATCTAAGGCGCCATTCTTCAGCACGTTGTAGCGAGAGTCGTCCTCATTGAGCTGTGGAATGTCTTTGTACCAAAGGTATCTCTCCGACATGTAGGCTTTGATCCATTTTTTTTCGTCTGCCAATTCCCCTAGTTGGCTGGGTTTGGAAGACTTGGCGGCGTAAGGGCTTTCTTTCGCACAAATTTGCGCCAACTCCTTTGAAGTCGATGGCGCAGGCTTGTCTTGGCTGGAGCCGCCGCCACCGCACCCAACCAAGAACAGAACAAATGCGCTCATCAAAAAAACACGTGAGCTATCAGCAAACAATTGATTTGAAGTCATTTTGAAAGCGCGTTTGTTGGTCACACATTCAGACCCTGCAGCGTTATCCCGCTATCTTTTTGTAGTCTGGACTCTGCAAAACATGATAGTGGTTCTGACGTCTTGCCTCATCCATGCGCATGCCTGAGCGAATGGCGGCTCGCACAATGTTTTCTTTGCGCGTAATTTCTTCTGCATACCCCAGCACTTGCTCTTGCAACGCTTTGGGAATCACAACTACGCCGTCTGCGTCGCCCCGCAGCAAATCACCTGGGTACACCGTCACGCCCCCGATTTGCACAGGCACTTGCAAACCTGCCAATTGAATACGCCCCTTGCCGGTTCGCATCCAGCTGCCACGGCTGTAGATTGGATAGTTGAGCTCACTGCACAATGCAACGTCACGGTTAATGCCGTCAATCACTGTGCCTGCCATTTTTCGCTGATGGGCCATTTCTGTCAGGATGTTTCCCCAGGTGGTCATGTGGTCATGGCCACGGTTGTCAATCACGATCACACTGCCTGGTTCTACATCGTCAATGAAGTCGCCCACATGGCCCTCCTCACCGTGGGCTGCAGGTCGGTACAACACGGTGTATGCATGGCCAGCCATTCGAAACTTTGGATCGCATGCTTTGATTTGATAACACTGGCCCGCCACACCAGAACGGTCGAGCGCATCGCTTAAAGCAGCGCAGTCAAGCGCCAAGGCACGCTGCACAAAGGATGCAGAAGAATTTTGAGTTGTCATATTTTGAAAATCAAATGTTAAAAACAGTTCTATGCAAGTTCAAACTTAGTCGGCGCGGATGTTGGCAGTCTTGATGACTTTGGACCAATACTGAATGTCCTTGCGAACCACTGCATCAAGCTGGGCTGGCGGCATGTAGCGAATTTCAACACCCGCTGTTTCAGCGGACTTGCGCACGCTGGGCGACTCCATGGCCAGCTTCACAGCCTCGGTGAGTTTTTGCACAGTAGCGGGCGGCGTGCCCATGGGTGCAAAGAGGGCTACCCAAGCTTCGAGTTCAAAGCCTGGAAAACCTGCTTCGGCAGCTGTAGGAACATCGGGCATCAAGGGAATTCGCTTGCTGGCAGCCACTGCCAATGGACGCATCTTGCCAGACTGCACAAAGCTGACCAATGATGGCGGTGTGGCCACGGTCATTTGCACATTGCCCGCCACCACGTCCAACATGGCTGGCCCAGCGCCGCGATAGGGAATATGGGTGATGAAAATATTGTTTTGTTGCTTGAACAATTCCACGCCCACGTGCGGCACCGAGCCGTTGCCGGATGTGGCGTAGTTGAGTTTGCCAGGGTTGGCACGCGCCAAATCGACAAATTCACGCAGGGTTTTGGCGGGCACAGAAGGGTGAACGGCCATGACATGAGGCGACACAACCAGCATGCCCACGGGCGTGAAATCACGCAGCGGGTCCCAGCTGAGGTTGGGAAACATGGAAGGGTTGCCCACATGAAACATGGAGTATCCAACCAGCAAGTTGTGGCCGTCTGGTGCAGACTTGGCCACAAAGCTGGCGGCTATGTTGCCACTGGCGCCTGCTTTGTTATCAATGACCACAGGTTGCCCCAGGGTCTGTGTCATTGGAGGCACAACCATGCGGGCCACGGTGTCCAAAATGCCGCCAGGGGGAACAGGCACGATCAAGTTGACTGGCCGGTTGGGGAAGCTTGTTTGACTCTGTGCTGCGCCAGGTGCGAGTTGCAAACTCAACGCCATGACAAGGCCTAACGTAGAAGCAAAGCCACCGGCTTTGTTGGCGTTTGTCACAAATTTTCTAAGAAGCATGCTGTTTCCTGTAGGGTTAGTGATCGGTTGATTGCGAAATACTAGCGCCTCTGATTTTATGGACAAGTCACCTAAAGCGCTGAATGGAGATGGGATAAACCCCAAGATCTGCTTCGTTAGAGTTGTCATAATCCCAACAATGCAAACACACTACAAATCAATGAGTTCCGCCATGCAACATCTTGTAAAACATTTCTTCTTATTAGTAACATGTCTCGCAAGCTCTGTTAATTTGAGTTGGGCCCAAACAAGCGCAAGCACATGGCCCACAAAACCAGTCAAGCTCATCGTGCCTTATGCAGCAGGTGGCCCTGCCGATGTGGTTGCCCGCGAAATTGCATTGGTACTGAGTGCCGACATCAAACAACCCGTGACAGTTGAAAACCAAGGCGGCGGCATGGGTGTGCCGGCTCTGGGCGTGGTGGTGCGCGCGGAACCCGACGGTCACACCCTGCTATTGGCCGCCTTTGGCAACATGGTGCTACAACCCATGCTGAGCAAAAAGGGCGGCGCCGATTTGGTGGCCAAACTCAAACCCGTATCGACCATTTCAACAGGCCCCCATGTGCTGGTGGTTTCTGCCAAGCTGCCCGTTAAAAATATTCCAGAGCTCATTGACTATGCTCGCGCCAATCCCGGCAAAGTAAGCTTTGCCTCAGCGGGCACTGGCGGCACCGCACACCTGGGTATGGAAATGTTCAAAGCATTGTCTAAAACCGATGTCTTGCACGTCCCCTACAAAGGCAGTGCTGCTGCCGTCAACGATTTGATTTCAGGCGAAGTCAGCGCCATGTTCAGCAGCCTTCCTTCGCTGCAAGGTGTGGCCGACAAAGGCTTGGTCAAAGTATTGGCCGCCACAGCCCCTAGCAAATCGGCAGCAACCAAATCATTGCCCTTGATTGGTTCGGCTTTACCGGGTTTTGAATACACCACTTGGTACGCCATGTATGCGCCTCAGGCCACTCCCAAAGGCACCGTCGACACTATCAATGCCGCGCTGGCCAAGGCTTTGAGAAATCCTGCCATCGTGACCAAAATTGAAGCGGCTGGCACAGAGCTACAAGCAGGCTCCCCCGAGGAAGTTCAAGCATGGACCCAACGCGATTCAGACAAATGGTCGCGCGTGATCCGTGATGCTAAAATTTCTATTGAATGACATGGCTGAAGCCCTTGAAACCGATGTGTTGATTGCGGGCGGCGGACCGTTTGGTCTGATGCTTGCCAATGAACTAGGCCGAAGAAATATTCGGTGCCTGCTGGTCGATCCCAAACCCAGCACGGCATTTAATCCGCAAGCCAATGCCACCCAAGCAAGGACCATGGAGCACTTTAGACGTTTGGGCTTTGCCAACGAAATTCGGGCCCAAGGCTTGCCGCCTCATCACCCCACCGATATTGCTTACCTTACCCGCTTCAGTGGCACTGAGCTCGCCAGACTCAGGCTGCCTACCGCTGCTGCAGCGCCTCAAGCCATCAAGGCCATGTCGGGGTCGTGGAGCGCGGCAGAGCTGCCTCACCGTGTTTCACAAAAATTTGTCGAAGTGTGTCTGCGAAAGCACGCAGAAAAATTTTCAAGCAACGACATCCGCTATGGCTGGAAGCTTGAATCTTTTACAGACACCAGCTTGGACCAACCTCTTAGCGACACCAACCCACACTCACCCTCTCATCCGATTCAAGCGGTGATTGAATGTGTGTCTGATTCCAATTCAAACTCAGCAGCCAATTCAGAAAAAATTCAGGTTCGAGCCAAATACTTGATTGGTGCAGATGGCGCACGCAGCTTTATCAGGCATCACCTCCAAATACCTTGGGGTGGCGCAACCGGTTTCAAGCGCAACTTCATGGGCGGCAAAATGCTGGCCGTCTACCTTAAAGCGCCGCAGTTTTACCCACGAAACCCCAACGACAGAGCTTGGATGTATGTGGCCGTCAACCCAGAGTTGCGAGCCTTCATCATGTCGGTGGATGGCGAAAGTGAATTTGCTTTTCATGTCCAGATGTCAGACGATGCCAGCACAGAGGCCCTGACCGCTGAAGATGCCAAACGACTGTTCTCGCTGGCCTACGGACAACCCATCGACATCGAAATTCTTTCTATGGCCACATGGCTTGCAGGCCACGCATTGGTGGCCGAGTCTTTTCAAAAGGGTCATGTCTTTTTGGGCGGAGACGCGGTTCATCTGTTCACACCCACAGGCGGCTTGGGCTACAACACGGCTGTAGAAGACGCCGTCAATTTGGGATGGAAATTGGCGGCCGTTCTCAAGGGGCAAGCGCAGCCTCAATTGCTCAACAGTTACGAGCTTGAGCGCAAGCCTTTGGCCATTCGCAACACCACGTATGCACGTCAGTTTGCCGACTCTATTGGACTGTTTGATGCAGACACCAGCTTAGAAGCCGCCACGCCTGAAGGTGAGAACGCTCGAAGCATTGCCTCCGATTATTTGAACGGCCATGTGCGCAGAGAGTTCAACATTCCCGGCGTGACTTTCGGGGGCCGCTACGACCAATCGCCCCTCATTGTTGCCGATGGCACTGAGCCGCCAGAAGACGCAGCCAACACCTACACACCCAGCGCATGCCCCGGTGGACGCCCGCCGCATGCATGGCTACCCGATGGCAGCTCCCTGTTCGACAGTTTCAATTTTGAATGGACCTTGCTGGTCTTGGGCGAAGCACCCACAGACTGCAATGCATTTGTGGATGCGGCTGGTAAGCTCAAGCTAGATTTGAACGTGGTCAGGCATTCGTCGACTGAATTGGCCCAACTTTATGCAGCCAATTTGGTCTTGATCAGACCCGATCAAATAGTGGCTTGGCGAGGCAGCGATGCCACTCAAGCCCAAGCCGTTCTGAAGCAAGCTTGCGGGGCTTCAAGCAACAGATCGAGCCAATAACCCTTGCCGTTCATCAAGGTATCTGGTCCTTGATTTCTATTTTCAAACCTTTGGTGCCCACTTTCACAGGGCCATCACTGGCGCCAGTCAAATCACCCGATTGGGGCATGGCATTGCCAGACTTGGACACGCGCACCTTGATCAACACCTCACCTGCTGTTGAGAGCTTGCGCTCAGGGGTCATGGCCGTTGAATCGTCCAGCGTGAAGTTCAAGGGCAGTTGAGATACCGTGGTTTTCATGATGGCCAAGGGCATGCGATCGCCATTGGCAGGGGTGGCATACACAAAGACCGCATCGTTGGGGCTGGCCTTGGCCTTGATCGCAGCTGACAAACTAACTTGCCCACTGACATTGAGCGCAGAAGCAGCAGGGCCTGAAGGAGCAGTAGATGCCGCCTTCGCTGGCAAGCCCATCTTGTCACGCACCGTGGCAATGGCATTTTCCAAACCAGGCAAGTCGGGGTGGTTGGCCTCTAGAGGCTTGCGAGCTTGCTCCCAATACTTCAGAGCGTCTGCATACTTGCCACCAGCATAGGAAGCGCTTCCCGCGGTGAGCAAGGCACCAAAATGCTGAGGATCTTTTTGCAAAATCTCCCGAATCACACGCCAAGGCTCGCCTTCAAAATTGCCTTGTCGTTGCATGGCCATCACCTCGATGCGCTCCAACTGCAAATCGTCGTCGGCCGACAACTTGAGCGCCGTGTCATAGGCCTTAAGTGAAGCATCAAAATTTTCCAGTGTTCGGTAGGTGCGGCCGAGCATCACCCAACCTTGCAAGTTCTCAGGTTGGCTTTGAAGCTTGTCTGCCAAGGTCTCCGCCAGTTTGGCCAAATCTTTTTGATCTACTTGATCGGGTGATTTGAGCGCCATCGGGTTCAAAGCCTCCGGCTGACCCACCCACATGTAGAAGCCCATGGCACTGATTGGCAAAGCAACGGCCAACACAACAGCTGTCCACACCGCAGGTTTTTCGGCTTTGGCAACGGGGTCATCGGCTGCCGATGTGTCTTCGAGCAAGCGCATGCTCAGCTCATCTCTAGACTGCTGCCATTCTTCATCGCTGATGTGACCGCTCTCGTGCTCTCGGTCGAGATCTAAGATTTGATCGCGATAAACCTTGGCGTTGGCATTGGCTTGGCTGGCATGGGTGACGGGCTTTCTTTCACGCAGCAAGAACCACAAAAGCACAGCGGCAACACACAAGGCAAGGCCAAACGCAATCACCACAAACAACATGCTGGCATTCATGGCTTATCTCCAGATTTCAAAATTTCTTGCACTTTGCGTCGGTCTTCATCGCTCAGAGCAGTTCTGCTATTTTGGGCGGACTGACGTTGCCGCAAGTAATACGCCATGCCTACGATGGCCAGCACCAACAACAAAAAGGGGCCAAACCACAAGACCCAAGTGAGTGGCTTCACTTCTGGTTTGTAAAGCACAAAGTCGCCATATCGGGTCACCAAGTATTCTTTGATTTGCGAATCACTTCGATCTTCTCGAATGAGTTTTCTCACTTCTTCTCGCAAATCGTTGGCCAACTCTGCGCGCGAAGAAGCCAAGGATTCGTTTTGACACACCATGCAACGCAACTCTTCAGAAATGTGTATCAGGCGCTTTTCAACCAGTGGGTCTTCTGCCAAGAGGGCCGCCTCTTTGGCTTGAGCTGGCGCCAAAATAGACAAAGCAGACAGCACCAACAAGCTGGCCACACACAGCCACTTTAAAAATACAGATTGCAAATTCATGCGGTCTTTCACAAGGCGTTATGAGGCATTACGAGGCGTTCAATTTCTGCACCAAAGGCAAAATGGTGGACTTCAACAATTCTGGCGTGACCACGCCCACGCGCTTGTAGCGAATCACACCTTCTTTGTCGATGACATAGGTTTCTGGCACACCATAAACGCCATAGTCAATGCCCACTCTGCCGTCCAAATCTAAGGCAGACAAAACATAAGGATTGCCATGCCGTTTGAGCCACAAAGCGCTTCGATCGCGTGCAAATTGCAGCTTCTCTTCAGGCGTCATCTTCTTGCCGGCAGGCTCATCTTGTGGCTGAACTTCCTTGTAGCTCAAACCCACGATGGGCAATTGGTTGGCTTTGGAAAAAGCCACCAAAATGGGATGCTCCTCGCGGCAAGCCACACACCAAGTGGCCCATACATTCAACATCCAGACCTTGCCCTTCATGTCATGAGGCCCAAACTTGGGCGCGTTGACATCCAGCGTGTCCAAAGAAAATGCAGGGGCTGGTTTACCCACCAACGGCGATGGAATTTCGCGTGGGTCGCGGTTCAGGCCGACGGCTAAGAAAATAACCAGGCCCAAAAACAGTCCGAGCGGAATTAAAAACTTTTTCAAAACAATGCTCTCAATCTAAACAGCACAAGGGGCTTGCTTTGCATCGCACTAAGCCAAGGTGTTTGCAGACTTGCGATAGCGTCGGTCGCTCACAGCCAACAAGCCACCTAGCACCATCAAGATGGCACCGTACCAAAGCCATGATACAAAGGGTTTGTAAAACACCCGCACGCTCCACTGCAGACGCTCACCTTCAATGGGTTCGCCCAAAGAAACATACAAATCGCGGAACAAGCCAGAATCAATACCCGCTTCGGTCATGGGCATGGCTGAAGAAAAGTACTTGCGTTTTTCGGGGTACAACATTTCAAGGTATTTGCCATCTTTGGTCACTTTGATGTCACCGCGCAAGGCTTTGTAATTGGGGCCATTGACATCCGACACACCCACCAACTCAAAGCTGTAGTTTTCAATGGTGACGGTATCGTTCAAGCCCATGCGCACATCGCGCTCAACCTCATAACTTTTCACCATGGTGATGCCCACCGCGACGACCGCAATGCCCAAGTGGGCCAAGTGCATGCCCCAAAAAGAAGGCGGAATGCGCCCTGGCTTTTTCATGCGAATGACAATTTGCATCAGCAAACCTACCACCACCCAAGTGGCCAAGGCCATGCCCATGGCGGTGAGCCAAGTACCGCGCTCCGTCAGTGTCCAAATGGCAGCGCCCGCCGCCACAGCGGCCAGTGCAGGCCAACGCAAATCGTGACCTAGCTGGGCCCAACGCGCTTCGCGCCAATGCGCAATGCCGCCTGGCACCATCAAAAACACCACCGGCACCATCAGGGGTACAAACACCGCATTGAAATAAGGCGCACCCACAGAAAGCTTGCCTAAATTCAGAGCATCCACAATGAGGGGATAAATGGTGCCCAGCAAAACTGCACCCGTGGCCACCACCAACAACACACTGTTGGCAATTAGCATGGATTCACGCGAGACCAAGCCCATCTTGCCGCCTAAAGTGGCCTTGGGAGCACGCCAGGCAAACAAGGTCAGTGAAACGCCCACCACCACTGCCAAGAAAATCAAAATAAACACGCCTCGTTTGGGATCGGAGGCAAACGCATGCACCGACGTGAGCACACCCGAGCGAACCAAGAACGTGCCCAACAGCGACAAGGAAAAAGCACCAATGGCCAGCAACACCGACCAAGCTTTAAAGCCACCGCGCTTGTCGGTCACCATGAGGGCGTGAATGAGGGCGGTGCCAAACAGCCAAGGCATGAGCGATGCGTTTTCAACCGGGTCCCAAAACCACCAACCACCCCAACCCAATTCGTAATAGGCCCACCATGAACCCAAGGCAATGCCTGCCGTCATGAAAATCCAAGCCACGATGGTCCATGGTCTAGACCAACGCGCCCACGCGGCGTCCATCCGGCCCGAGAGCAAAGCAGACACAGCAAAAGCAAATGCCACCGAAAAGCCCACATAGCCCATGTACAGCATGGGCGGGTGAATGACCAAGCCTGGGTCTTGCAGCAATGGGTTCAAATCTTTACCGTCGGCAGGCGCAGGCAACAAACGCTCAAACGGGCTGGAGGTGATCAAGATGAACATCAAGAAGCCAGTTGACACCAAGCCCAAAATGCCAATCACGCGGGCCACCATGGCCAAGGGCAGAGTGCGAGAAAAAATGGCAACGGCCAAAGTCCAACCAGACAACATCAGCATCCACAACAACAAGGAGCCTTCGTGACCGCCCCA
>Ga0214921_10000449_pt1 | contig 76719 bp, 54 predicted proteins | sample LL1505_MetaG_FD_177992 | JGI IMG/M metagenome (GOLD analysis project Ga0214921, IMG submission 177992) | Freshwater microbial communities from Lake Lanier, Atlanta, Georgia, United States - LL-1505 | ecosystem: Environmental > Aquatic > Freshwater > Lake | place: USA: Georgia | collected... | reverse complement strand
TTTGTGGGTATACGTTTTTAAATAGATCATTTTTGAAAGTTGAACATGTAACCTCGCAATCCCATTTTTTTCTAAATTCTTCAACTACCGGTATCCAAGCTAGGCTATCTCCAAGTGATGATGATTCAAAAGCTATATAAACTCTTTTTCTTGTGGGATTAAATATATGAACCAATTTCTCATTAGGAGCATTCTGCGGAATAACTTCTATCCTCCACTCCTTACAATATTTTATAGAGCAGCTAGTCCACATGTTATTTCCTATATCTGCAGAATGATAAAGAGTGTCATTTTTATTGTCTATAAAATTTACTTTGTAATTAATTTTAGCAGATCCTAAAATTTCTACCTTAGGATTACCTATGAAACTTATATTTACTGAATTTAAAGGCTTAATCGGCTCTTTATAATTTATTTGGGTTTTTTCATACTCGTCTATTAAAATGTCTTTCATGTCTTTATTGATGTATTGGTTATAGATACTAACTAAACTAAGTGTCCGATTTTTCCAAGAAAGATTATCAGAAGTTACAAAAGTTAATCTTCTATACTCATAAAAATTATTAATAACCTCAAGAATTCCTTTTTTTATGGAGGAAACATCTCTTTCCACTTTAACCATTCCCTCTAAGTTATTATTGTTCTCATAGGTTCCAACTACAGGTAATCCACAAGACATTGCCTCTAAAAGTGTTAGATTAGGATGTCCTGCTTCTAATATTGAGGGATGAAGAAAAATTGTATGTTCCTTATAAAGATTTATTAGTTGTTCCTCGTTAAGATCATAAATTATATTCAGATTATCATAATCGGGTGGAACAGCATCAAAATAGTTTTTATTGTTTTTAGGGCCAGCTATAGTTAGGGGTAATCCTAATTCTCTAGCTGCTTGTATAGCAAAACTAAATCCCTTTCTGTCTGCAGAGGGATCTCCTGCCCACCCATTATTAGCAACACATAATAATTTATGCTTCTGCTCAATAGTTGTATTAATGATGGGTCTTTTAAAAATTTGGGTATTAACACCATGGCTAAAATAAATGACCTTAGGACTGTCAAAATAATCTACAAGAAATTTTGCAGGTACCAGTGTGAGCATCGAATTTCTTATGGCTTCCATATTCTCTAGAAAAAGAGGAGAATTCTTACCATATAAAAATGCATGATGGTCATGGAATGAAAATATGTAAGGTATACCTTTAGCATGTAACATATTAGCAAGATTTGCCACATGAACATGAACTATATCAAAGTCACCTTTATTTACTTGATCAGTGTAAAGTATTTTAGAATCATGACCTAATAAAAGCAGATTCTGATGTATCTCCCAAATTATTTTTTCTATTGCTCCCCATCCATTAGGAGGTATTGGAAGTAATCCAGGATTTATATTAACTATTTTCATATTACAGATTTTATATAATTTATAATTTTTTCATTCTCTTCTTGTGTCTTCATACCATGATAAAAATATATCTTGCTAGAATCATCGCACTGCTCATACATATTGCCATCAATTCTTTGATTGAGAATACTATCACTCTCCTCACATGTTTTGAATGTAGTAAACTTATGTGTGTTAATAAATCCTCTTCCGTAATTTTGTGTGAATCCCTTTTTCCAAAGCAAAACATTTGCGATTGTTTCATCGCTAAAGGGAAATATAGATTGTTTATCTTTTAATAGATATTTATTATTACAGAAAGAATCCCATTCCTCTAAAAAATCTAAACAATTATGATTATAATGAAAAAAACATGACATTATGTAGCCCATACTTCTTTTAGTAACACCAAGATAATTCATTAATTTAATCTCATTAAAAGCTATTTGTCCATTATGATCTGTCCATGTTGTATATGGATATTCTAAAGGGCCCATACAAAAAATAGGATGTGTTATGCCTTTATAAAGATTCATTCTTCCAATCTTTTTAGAAAGCATTACATCACTATCAAAAAATAAAATATCTTCATTTCCAAAATATTTTAAAGAGTCTATGCAAATTGCAGGTTTGTAATACTCAAATCTATTTACATCATTCCTTTTATTCCATGGAACTAATATTACTCTAGAATCATTTATTGAAGATTCAAATTCTATTGTGTAATATAATATTTTGTACTCCTTTATTCCCGCGTAATCAAGCGAGATCATAAAATTTTTTACCTGATATTCGTAATTTATATCAGTATAGATTACTATATTCATTTTAGATTTTTATCTAGTTGCAAAAATAAATCTACATCCATTTATTTCTGGTCTACTACAAGAGTATCCTTCATTATTTAAAATATTTTCGATATCGTAAGATGTGTATCTTCCATCTTTGAAAAGATAATCATGCGTTTCTATAATAAAAGATTTAACTTTACTAAATGATTCCTTAGATAATGTTTTCATAACTTCAAATTCTGCACCCTCTATATCTATTTTAACAAGATCTATTGATTGCTCACCTGTTATATTAATTGCTTCATCTAATGTTATGGCTTTAACACTGTATGTGTTACCCCCTCCATTATTTATTTCAGCATATAATGATGATGTTGTACTATTATCTCCAGCAAAGAATTCTATCTCAGTGTTTTCTTTATAAATAGCTTGATCAAAAACTTTAACCCTTTTATCATCAGAGAAAGCTTTTCTAAGGTCTTTTAATGCTTTTTTATTAGGCTCGAATGAATAAATTCTTTCCGCACCTTTATACAAAACATATTTACTCCAAATTCCAACATTAGCTCCTATATCTAGGACACTTTTACAAGAACCAATATTTATGGAATCATATATTTTATTAACAAAGAATTCATTGTAATTAATCCAAATGGACTCGGTGTTTGTTATATCAATTTTTGGCTTATCTATCGATATCTCTTTGATCCTTAATAATTCAGTGTGTATTAGATTCTCATCGAGGTCATAGAATTCAATAGAAAGACCACCAAAAGTTGGATCTTTTTTAAAATCAAAATATCCCTTAGGAATGGGAATAGCCCAGTACGTTATACCAACATGGAAAGGAGGATGCATAATTGAATGATAAATACAAGCTCCCGAATCAATATCTTTATAAGAAACAATAAAACTTTGATCGCATTCTCTTATAACAGTAAGTTCTACCTTATTTTCATTTTCTATAAAATTTACTCTGAAAGGTATTTTAGAATTTTCTTTTTCTGTATCTTTAATTTGAATATCATTTTTAGTTACAAATAAATATCTAGTATTGGGTATATTTGACTTGATAACATTATATCCAAGATCCTTTAATCTCTTCTCCATACTAAATAGCTTAGCAGCTCCTTCCTTAAATAGGAAATCATGGTACTCTATTATGAAAGAATTTACTCTATTAAATACCTCCGCGGGTGTGTTCTTTACTATATCAAATTCTGCACCCTCTATATCAATCTTTACAAGATCGATTGTTTTTTCTCCGGTCATATTTATAGCATCTTCTAAAGTTATTGCGCTAACTTTATAAGAAGGTTTGTGTCCGTCTATAGAATACAAAGAAGATGTTATGCTATTAGATTCATCAACGTAAAATTCAAGCTCAGCCCTTTCTTTATATACTGCTTTTTCCACTATAAAAGTATTTGGGTCATTCTCTAATGTTTTTCTTAAATGATCTATAGCTGTTTTATTTGGCTCAAAGCAATAGATTTTTTCTGCGCCCTGATGTAAAGCATATTTCGTCCAAAGGCCTAAACTTGCACCTATATCCAATACAGTTTTTGGATTTTTAATTTTTAAAACATCATAAACTCTGTCAGTAAAGAATTCCTCATAATTCATAAATATCGGTTCGGTATTTGTGATATCCATAACCGGTTTATCAACTGATATATTTTTTATTCTTATTTCGTTAAATCCCAACAGGACTTGAGATTTATCTCTAAACTCAATTCTAAATCCACCAAATGTTGGATTGTTCTTAAAATCTATAACATGCTTAGGTAAAGGAATGCACCACCAAGTAAATCCTGGATCTGCAGGGGGAAGAGTAAGACTATAAATGCAAGCTCTAGAATCTATATCTTTAACAGAAGCATAAACGTCGCTGTTTATTTTATCTTTATAAACAAAGGATATCTTATTCTCTTCACCGTCAAAATCTATCATAAATGGTATTTTAGATTCATCGATCACAGGAGATACAATGGGTTCATAATCTATATAGCTCTTATCCTCTATACCAAGGATGTCAAGTATTGCTTTAATGTTATTTGAATTTTCTGAAAGATATTGGATGTTATCATATTTCTTGTACATGTTTTGATAAACATCTAAATTATAAATAAGAGAAGGAATCCTATATCCTATAGCCTCTTTTATAACAAGGGGAGATGTCTCTTTGTCAGAAGAGAATCCTCTTGATGTGAAAAGAAAAAGATCTGCAGCCTCATAGAATTTATGTGTATCACTTCTCTCACCCCAGACAACACAATTAGATGGTATATCTTTTAATAAAGGTTCCCAGTAATATTTAAAATTGTCAGCTTGATTTCCTATAAAATGAAATTTTATTTTATAGTCAGTCATCTTTTTAGCATATTCAAATATTTCAGCTTGATTTTTTCTTGGAGTAAATAATCCAACATTAATAACATGTTTATATGAGGGATCTAGGCCAAGCTCTGCTAGAGCTTTCTCTCTTTCTGGTCTATCCTTATATTCTATCGGATATTCTACAACCACACAAGGAACACCCAAAGATTTTAGCATGCTAACCTGATAATTACTAACAACTAAAAACTTGTCAGGAAAAAATCTTTTGTTGCTGCAATTGAAACTAGAATCGTGTGATGTTTCAAATATTTTATATCTTCTATCCTTTGTGTATATTTTTTCTGCAATATCATGATCCATGAAATATTCAGGCATTTCTTCCAAATGAATAATATCAGGATCTATTGAATTTATTATATCAACGACAGCTTCTTTATTTGGTCCAAGCGTATAGAAATTAGATTGCTTGATTAGTTTGCTAATTTTATTTCTTTGAACGACTAGTACCCCGCCAGTCACGTCATCATATTCTACCAAATAGATTTCGTAATTGTCTTTTAAAAGCTCTATTTTTTTACAAAGATATTGGGGCAATCCTCCTGTAGATAGATGTGGAGCAATGTATATTATTTTCTTTTTCATGATTTTTATAGCTATTGATTTTCAATTATTTCAAATTCCAAGCATACTTTTAGCTTTATTGAGTATATCATTAGGATACGAGCTAGTATTATAATAGGCTCTATCATCTATTAGGAAAACAGAATCATTAGGAAAAGGATTTACTCTATCGGGTTTAAGCATTTTCTCTGCAACTGAAATTAATTCATGATATTGATTTTTTTCATTAAGATAAAAACTTAGATACATTAAATGCTCATTTCTGTTGGGTGCAAAATCACCAGCAAGATAAATATAATTTTTGCCAAGCTCTACATTACCTATAAAAAGATGACACCTTCCTATAAATATAAGCGCATAATATCCAAATTCATCAAATCTTTTAGGTGCTTTTGTTTCGTCCCATTCATGAACTTGGTTTAAATATCTTTCAAAATAAAATATACATCTCCTAGCATATTCATCAGCATGTTTTTTTCCAAAAGCAAATTCATTCATATTTTCATAACAATCATTATAACTTTTTGCAAGATACCATAAGTGATAATAATCCTCCAGGACAGTATTGCCAACAACTTTATCTATTTCTAGTTCTAAAGCATCTCTAAGAAATTTACGAGGAGCATACCATGTTTGTCCATCATTAGTGATAATATGTCTAAACCCATAAGGAAGGTTAATCCTCTGAAATGATTCTCCTATCTCAGGGAGATGTATTGTCTCATGTCTTTTATCGTGCTGAAAAAACCAAGGAAGTTTAGAGTTCCATAGCCATGTTCTAAAATATTTTGTTGATCCTGCTTCTGCTGTTACATTAAAACTTGGCATATTAAGATCATCAAGAATTGTCCAATCAAAATTCTCATCAACATGAAGTTGTTCATCCGCATCCATTCTTAAAATCCAATCACATTGATGATCAGACGCTAAGCATGTTCTTAGAGTATGATCCCTATTCCATCCTGGGAAATGCCACTCTATCTCATACAAAAACCCAGGAATATTTTTCTCCTTAAAGAATTCAATTATTAAATCCTGTGTTCCATCAGTGGATCCATTATCCTGTATAACCCAATAATCGATGTACCTATAGCAGGAATTGAGCATTCTTATAATGGTTCTAGACTCATTAGCAACCATCGCATTTAAACATATTTTTGCTTTCTTATTCATAAATATAATTAATTATTTGTTCATTATCTCCAAATCTAGGCATGGCATAACTTCTTAGTGTTTTAAATGAATGCCCGTGCTCATCCATCCAATTCCAATCATGATATCCCAAATCGGTTATTCTTTCATGTATTTTAAGATCGTAATAGTCCCTTATTAACCTTGCTCTTCTATTAATGTCTACGGAGTTATTATCAACAGTGCTATTTCCATTATTATATTGTAGATAAAGAAGCTTCTTGACGTGTATCATTCTTGTGTTCAGAAAAGTTCTTATTATAAGTTCTAAATCATCGGCAACAGGAAGTCTTTTATTGTGACCATTTATTTTATGATAAATGTCCTTCCTCCATATTCTAGTATGATTAGGCATACTTATATTGAATCTAATAGTCAATGGATTTATTGAAGGATAATGATGCCATAGATATTCCTTGCCATCTATATGGGTTAAAGAATGCCCAGCATAACCAAATGCAAATCCAGTTCCATTCTTTAGCCAATCTCCACTCCAATCACCACTATAACTTCTGAAATTTCCATTCTCATATAGCTCACAACAATCAGTGTAAATAAATCCCCCATCCGGATATTTAAGTGCTGCATTGTTACACTCTTCCAAGCATGTGGGAAGTAAATAATCATCATGATCTAATTCAACTAACCAATCTCCGTTACATAAAATTGCTGCCCTGTGTTTAGCAAGGCCAACATTACCACCGGTAATAGGAAGTATTCTATGAGGCTTAACCCTGAAATCTTTCCTCTCTAATTCTTGTAGTATATTCCATGTCTCTTCGTCGGGTGAATCGTCCATAACAACCCATTCCCAATCTAAAAATGTTTGGTTCTTTAATCCCTCATAAGTTCTGAATATACGATCACCAGTTTTATAAGCTGGTGTGAATATGGAAAATCTTGGTGTGGTATTTTTACACGTTCTAAATACAGATTGACAAACAATATCATTTGCCAGAATACTGTCAGACGGGGTCTCACTATATCTAATGAACTTACCTGATAAAAGTGGATTTTTTATATCCACGTCTACACCAATTGAGATTATAAGATCTGTCTGAAATATTGAATAATCTGATTCAACGTCTCCATTATATTCTATGGGATAAATAATAACATCATCAAATAGATTCTCCTCGAAATAAACATCAGATTTTAGAACACTGATATCATTCCTATCCCATCCGTAAATAATAGCGCTAGGCTTTTTAACTATAATCATCGATTAAAACTGGGTATTGAAAAAGAAAAGCTGAAATAATCTACCATTATATTTGTCGCTTCCAAAATAATCCATAGAGACATGAAAAATGTCTCCCCTATATAGAATTAGCCTATTGTAGATATTTCCTATTCTATCGACTAATTCCCATTTTGTATAATCTTGTGCGTATCTATTGTGAAGTGCATTTGCATTTTCCTCGTCGGTGTGCTCGTAGTTTTTCCAGTTTCTTAGGCCGTTTTCTTTTAGCCTGAATAATCCGGTACCTGAAGAAAGTGGTGCATCTGGGGTGAGATATACCATTCCTGCCCAGTTTGTTGTGTAATCCGAATGAATCCACGATCTATCAGAAGCAACTGTGTATTGATAAGATCCTGTATAATCTCCTCCCCACCATGTGACATCGCCTGCAAATGGCCTTATAATATTTTGGATTGTGCTTTTGGTACCTTCGTTTAAAAATGAAACTGTTCTTTGTCCTGGAAAGTTCCCCCTTGTCGTGAATTCCTGAGCTAATGCAAATTCCCTTACCTCATCAGCATCATCATAAAATTGATCTACTATAAGTGTTTCTACTCTCATAACTTTTATTTTTATAAAAATTATAGATTAAAAGGAGGTAAATGTTACAAATAAAAGAAAAAATTAGAATATATTAATCACACTATAATCTGTAATTAAAACTGAGTTATTAAAAATTCGTAGGAGATTTTATTATGTCAAGGGAATATGTAAAATAATATCTTCCAGCACTTCCATCCTTACTACCAGCCTGCATCCCAATTAAAAATGATGTATCACATGCGGTTAAAGATTCATCTAGTGTCACACTCCCACTAAAACATGTATAATACATGGTACCCCCATCATAAGCAAAAGGAGTGTATATTGCTGGAATAAATGGGTTAACCTCAGTAGTCTTAGATGTTGAAAACTTTCCACAATCTATTTTTGCAACACTACAATAGAAATTCCAATCCTGAGGGAGGGTTTCTATCACAGCTTGCGCATCGTAGAAAGCCTTGCCACATATTTTTACAACGTCACCGGTTGATAAATTAGAAGGCAGCGGTATTGCACAAAATCTTACTAAATTTTCTATAGATATAATTGTACCTGATGAGTTGGAACTGCACTGTGAATTATACTCTCCGTTAGACCATCCTAAATTACTATTTCCTATAAATAGAGGGGCTATATGATTTCTATCAGTGCTATCTCCTGCTGAAATAAAATATCCAGACATCTCTGATATTTTAATAACATTATTGCAATCCCCTACCTCTATGCTCACACTTCCCGCGCTGGGACTTGTTGCTATAATCCTTCCCCCAGTAAAATTTAAAATGCTTGTTGAACTATCTATAACTGTTCCCTCGTCTTTTATAGAAAGAGCACCGTCAAAAACCAAAGGAACTAGATCACCATCTGCTGTGCCTGTTCTGTACCAATACTTGGCAGGAACACCGCCAATAATAAGGGTCACCTCTAATCCTTTAAGTCTCACTCCTGGAGGAATATAAGCATTAGCAACACCTAAAGCTGCAGTCTCATCAGCACCAGAAAAAGGACCAGCCCACTCGTGAAGAAGGACTGGATTATTTGTTTGTACTGTTCCTGGTAATTGAAATGACATATTAATTATTTATTCTTAATTTGATAAATTATCTGATAATATTAATGGAATACGTAAAGAGATATACCGCTGATGATACATCACTAGCGTTACTCCCTCCCTGCATTCCAACTAAAATATAAGTGTTACATGAATTTATGGGAGATGTTAATACCACACTTTCATTAAAACACAAATAGCTATTACCAGTATTGACATCAAATGGAATAGTTACCGTTGGTATAAGTGAGGATGCAGGAACAACCCCTGTTTCTAGCGTGCTGCAATCTACTGTTGAGACACTAAGAAAAAAATTCCATGGCGATGGGGGATTGGTTGTGATCTTACCAAATACATTTCCATGTATATTTATTACATCTCCTGCATTTAAATTCATAGGAATCGGAATGGCGCAATATCTTTGATTTGCATTTATAGAGAGAATATTTCCAGATGAATCAGAATTACAACTCAAATTATAAGTTCCATATGACCATCCTAATCCATTATTTCCTATAAGCATTGACCCTATATTCAGAGGGTAGCTACTCCCATTAGTTACAAAGGATCCTGACATAGATGCAACCTTAGTTATAGTGGGACATGCACGAACATTTACTGATACATTTCCGCTAGTAATACTGGATGCTGTAGCACCTCCACCTACAAAATTTAATGTGGTTGCTGGTGAATATAAAACAGTGCCCTCATCCCTTACGGTAAGGGATGCTCTAGGTGTTACTGAAACTAGATCTCCATTTGCTGTACCTGTTCCGTACCAATATTTTTTAGGAACACCGCCAATAATAAGGGTGACCTCCAGTCCAACAAGTCTGACACCAGAAGGGATATAGGCATTAGCAGCTGCTATAGCTGCAGTCTCGTTAGCCCCAGAAAAAGGACCAGCCCACTCGTGAAGAAGGACTGGATTATTTGTTTGTACTGTTCCTGGTAATTGAAATGACATATTAACTATTTATTCTTATCTAGGATCTGGGCACAATGGATCTCCTACGGAAACTATTGATACTGGCAGATCTGAGCTAATTAATTCTCTAGCACAATTTGTGCTTTTATCTCCAGATGCGATTGATTCGTTGATTATGTTACCATCATCACACCTATTGTAGCTAACATTGACAGGATCTATATTTGGATTAAAGATCTCAAAGCAACAATTATTATCAATGACAGTAAATTCGGTAACAGATGATGAAACCCAGGCCATACAGATTGTACTATTATATGCAAAAGGCTCATTATAATACCATGTGCCATCACATCCATATCCTGTCATTAGTGCATCATTTTTATCAGATCTATAATTTGTACAGTTCTGAGCTTTTCCTGTACAATATGGATGAACATTTAGACATGCTGTACATGCTTTTGTTTTTCCATCAGATGCATATGTTGAAAGAACATTTACATCTGTTATTGTTGCAGTTCCAGTATTGCTCCAGCTTATTATCCTATAACATCCTGCTTTTTGGGCAGATTCTAAGAAAATAACCAGATTAACACTATATGTCGGATCCAATAAAGCAATTTCTACAGATTCGTCACAACAGTTTTGTATTGTGTAATACAGGGTGTTTGTTGGACATGTATTTGATCCTAAACATGTTATACATGAAGATGATGCGTAAACTGTTACTGCATGGATAAAACTTAGGCTTACATAATCACCAGCGTTCATACTTCCTATTGTAGTAACACTCCAACAGAATCCAAACTGATCCACAAAACTATCACCATCAGCAATACCCCCTCCTATTAAATCTAATGTGCTGACACCAATTCCAAGATCACAGCAAGATGTTAAAAACGCAAGCGTAGGACATGGATTATCTTCCTGACATGTTGTACATACATCGCTCGGATAAACTGTAACTGCACTAACAGCATATGTGCTTGGAAGTGGTGTTGTACCTGATACGCTCCAGCAAAATCCATTATTATCGACAAATGAATCGCCAACAGATATTCCAGGTATAGATGCTGAAAAATATTGCTGTCCAGGAAGACAGCATGCATCCACAACATAATTTAATGGGCAAGGATTATTAGCTATACATAACGAGCAGCTTGAATATACTGTTTGTAGGGTTCTGATAGATGTAACAGGGTCAAGGGTTGTTGAAATAACACTCCAGCAATTTCCATCAGTATCAACAAAAGATTCACCAACATCCGCAGCATTACCCGCAATAATCTCAGTGTAAAGGGGTTCACAGCAATTACGTATAACTATATTATCCTTAGCATTGGAACAGTATTTAATTACATCTAGTGAATATGTAAATCGATATTCGGTTGTTTGCTCGGCATAAAGATATCCAGCATTCATTCCAACCACAAAGGATGTAGATGCTGCACTAAGTGCAGTGCTTATTGTGGAACTTCCACTAAAACATGCGTAATAAGTATTTTCTCCACCATCCTGGATGGGACTAGTTATTGTGGGTATAATTGTGGATGCTGATGTAGTAACACCATCGGATTTAAAAGTTCCACAATCTATTGCTGAGACGCTGCAATAAAAATTCCAATCTCTAGGAAATCCCGTAAAAGGATCAAGATCACTATCATCAAGTATTACATTACCGCATATTTTCACAACATCTCCTGAAGATAAATCAATCGGCAAGGGTATTGAGCAATTTCTATATTCGCTAGCAATACTAATAATGTTTCCGAATGAATCAGAATTGCAGTCTGCATTGTATGTTCCCTTAGACCATCCCAAAAATCTATCACCTATGTGTAAGCTATCTAAGGAAGATGGTAGGCTCGCATTTGTTGATGTAAAATATCCAGAGACTGCTCCTACCTTAACTGTGCTAGTGCAATCAGGAATTGATACCTGAACAGTCCTTGATGATACACCGGATGCTCTAACGCTGCTCCCTTTAAAGTCTAGATTTACAACTGAACTATCTATAACTGTTCCTTCGTCTTTTACCTCAAGCGGGACTTCAGGAATCATAGGAACTAGATCCGCATCTGCTGTACCTGCTCCATACCAATATTTAAAAGGAACACCGCCAATAATAAGGGTGACCTCCAGTCCAACAAGTCTGACACCATAAGGGATATAGTCATTAGCAGCTACTAATGCTGCAGTCTCATCAGCACCAGAAAAAGGACCAGCCCACTCGTGAAGAAGGACTGGATTATTTGTTTGTACTGTTCCTGGTAGTTGAAACGCCATATTAGTAAGTTATTTGTATTGTTATTGCAGGGTTATATGGTATTGCATTTGTATATGTGTACACATTATATGTTTTAGCATTTCCTGCAGCATCATTAACACTCACGCTGCTAGCACCAAAATTAGATGTTAAATTAACATTCTGTGTTATGTCCTGTGCAGCGCTTAAAGAATATGTGTTGATCATAGCAACAATCCATCTTCTGTTTGTTGTTCCACTAGAAAATGTAAAAGGATCTACACCATCATCCGGAAATTTCCTAGAAGGAAGAGCTCTAATTGCTGCGGAATTCACTGTTGTTGCCACATCAATATCACCATAGAACATCATTGAAACTAAAGTTACATCATAGTATTTTGTAGTAGTTGTATATGAGTCTGTAAGAACAATCCTGTATGTTATGCTAGTGGTTGTGGATGTTGCTGGTGTATCTGAAACAGTTGCAAGTGTACCAGATGATCCTGATATACTGTATGAAGTTCCTATATTTGTATATCCACCTCCGTTTATTGAAACTGAATATATGTAAGAAGAAACTGGAACATTAGCGCTATTTCTTGACCATGATCCCTGCAATGTAGATGCTGTTTTTCCCAATTCTCTTTTTTGTGAGGTAGAATTACCACTTTCAGGGGAGGTAAGTCCAGCTGTAGCAGGTGCTGTAAAAGTAATAGTTGGAGCAGCATAAGCTGCGGGGGTTATATTGAATGTGGCAGTATTTGTCCCTCCTGCAGAATCTGTAACTATGTATCTATAATTAAAAGCCTGAGTGTTGAATGCAGAATCAGTAAGAGTGTGGGTAAATGTAGCAGGCGTTGTTGTGCCTGATGATAGAACTGTCCATGCTCCTGTACCATTTCTTCTCCATTCTAAAGAGGCCGTAGATACAGTTGCTCCCAAAGAATTGATAGTATAGCTAAAACTAAGAGCATTAGATATAGCTGTTTGGTTGAAAGCTATAGTGGTAGAAGATGTCAAAGAGACCGTGGGAGCAAGTGCCTCTTGTGCAAGGAGTGTAATTACCTCTTGAGGGGTTTTTCCGTTTGACGGAATAGATTGGCCCGTAGTATATCTACCCAAAGTTTTACCTCCTGAAAGTGAAACTGTAATATCGCTTGAAAAAACACTGCTCGGGGACGATCCACTTGTGCCGGATGACCCGGCTCCAGATGAGCCTGATGACCCAGATGTTCCGGGGGATCCTGTTCCTGATGTGCCAGAGGATCCAGATGTACCAGGTGATCCTGTTCCTGATGTGCCAGAGGATCCAGATGTACCAGGTGATCCTGTTCCTGATGTGCCTGAGGATCCATCTATACCTGAAGATCCTGATGTACCATTTGATCCTGACGAACCTGAAGTACCAGAATCTCCTGAAAATCCTTGTGGTCCTATGGATCCATCACCCCCGCTTCTACTTAATAAAAGACCAGTAGTATTATTTATTTTTATATAAACTGGAAATAGATTAACTCCAGAAGGGGGTATTGGGTTTAAATTAGATGCCTGTGTGGAATCAAAATATAAAACCTGACCAACACTTCCAGGAAGAGTTGGAAGGTTAGTAATTATTCTTCCGAGCGGTCTAACATTAAGGTTTCCTGTAGATGGTGTATCACTAGCAGTAACTATACCAAAAACGCTTTTTATTTCATCATTTGATGATGATGATGATTTTATAAATAACCCAGATCCATTTAAGTATACAAAATCTCCTATGTTAATGCCCGCATAAGATGCATAATTAGGATCTATCTGGAAAAAATTTGTAAAGTAATTTCTTAACCTAAATCTATTTTCAATATCAAATATCCAATATGTAGGAGCGGATGAATTCAGGGATCCTCTTTGAGAGTCCAATGGATATAATATAGGCATGCCATCATCATCCACATTAAATACTATACCATTTATTTCCTCTGGAGGATGATTGTTAGACAGTGTACTATTATCAACAATTAAATTAAGTAAATCCTTATCTTCAAGAATTAATGTGATAACTGTACCTGTTGGATTGACGCTATTAATTTGTTTAATTCTATATGTGAATCCGCCTGGAAATCCTACCCACATTCCCACAGCAAAGTTTCTTCCATCATATTGGATCAGATTAGATCCTGAGTATGATGATGTCAGCTGTGGTGTAACCTTTAGTGTGGTTAAAAATGTTTGTGCTGCTCCGTTATGAGGATTGCCTGGATTGCTATATGTTGTGCTTACTGTTGTAGTTCCAAAGGAGACCTTAGCTACAACGGTAAGTGGGGAATTTATTAAACTTGACATTCTTATTTTTAAAATATTTTATTATACTTTAACCTGAAATGTTATCCAGAGATTAGTATTTCCAGCGGATGCACATCCGGTATTTACTGGGGTTAACGAGTAAAAATCAACCTGTGTAAATGCTAGGTTTTGTACACATGAATGATTACCTGTTGTGGTCCCAGTAAAAGCCCTGGTAACTATATTCCCTGCGTTTTCGCCATAGCTATATGGGTTCATTATTTTTTTACCTAGCGGGTGTGTGATTGTTAATCCAGTAGATGTTGTTGAGAAAGACCATCCAGAAGCACCTATTAGGCTTGTACCCGTAGGAGACGTTGCTGAAGTGACACCTGTAACAACTCCACCACTATAGGAAAGCAAAACCTCATAGGAAGCTAAGTACCCGGAAGGACTTATGCCCGATGTTCCTGCAGTTCCAGTTGAGCCTGCACTACCTGATGTTCCCATTGTTCCGTTTTCTCCAGATGTTCCTGAAGATCCCGATGTTCCTGTTGATCCTGATGTTCCTGAAGATCCTGATGTTCCTGTTGATCCTGATGTTCCTGTTGATCCAGAGGATCCTGATGTTCCTGTTGATCCGGAGGATCCTGATGTTCCAGAAGATCCATCGCCTCCTGAAGTTCCATCAGCACCAGTAACACCTTGTGGGCCTAATGCACCTCCCATTAATATCCAGCTAACAGATAAAATACTAGATGATGATAGCGTTCCGCTTCCTGCTATTGGATTTAAATCTAATGTTACAGCTGATCCATAAACAGTGTATGAGGTAACTTTATATACTCCAAAGATAGTGGGTGATGCAACATCCCTTATTTGTAATATATTATCATTACCTGCTGCTAATGCTGCATCTATTCTGCCTAGCCAAATACTCATATCATTGCCATAGTAATCTGTAAAATGGAATTGTATTTGGGTAAGATTTACATAAAAAGCGATTATGCTTCTATATTCAAACTTACCTGCTGCTGCAACCTGACTTGTTAAATTTGCTGTTCCTGATCCTCTAGTCCATCTAGAAGAATTTGATCCATCAATTCCTGCAATACCTCCGGTCCCTGCAAGTCCGGTTGGACCAGGAACACCGGAAGCACCCTGGGCACCTGTTGCACCTGTACTAAAATCTTCCAATTTATTATATGAACTATCTATAAGATCATAAAAATCTTGCTGTGTTGGGATATCACCGGTTTCAAATCTTGTCTTGAGATCCGTTCTATTTTTCTGTGCCAATGCTTATTTTTTTATTCTTTTTATATATATCATCAGACAAATGGTTAAAGAATTATAGGACCACTAAAAAAGGGGAAGATAAAATCTTCCCCTATATAAAAAGTATTAAATCCTTAATATCCGTTTTTTTGTCTGTTTCTATTCTCCTTATTTTTACTCATATACATGTTATACATTTCCTGAGGTGTCATCCCTATAGAAGCTGCATAGTTCATAAAAAAGTGAAGCATATCCACGATTTCAAATTTACATTCTAATTGGTCAGATTCAGATAAATCTGAGAATTTCTTCTCCGAATATGATTCATAGGATGATTTCCACCTTTTCCAAATAGCGTTTCCCTTTCCGTCTTTAATTCCTCCAAGAGCATCTGTTGCCTCGTGAACCTCATCAATTAAGGCATGCGTATTCATATGCCAAAAGTTCATTACGTCTCTGAGACTCATGTTCTCAAAATTGTAACCGTAAATGTTTTTTTGAGTTTCTGATTGAAGATTTAAAATATCTCCTAGGGTGTCTTTGCTTTCAACGTAAAGATTTTCTATCTCTAACTGTGCGCATGAATTGTCTGTGTTTGCCATTTTATTTATTTTTTAATATTTCTTCTAATTGAATTATTTTGTTCTCACATTCCTGATACTTCTTCTTTGCTGATTTTCTCATAGCATATAAAGATGTAAGTACGTCTTTTAATATAGGAAGGTTGCCTTCTTTTGAATGAAAGTATGCGCCGCTTGCTGTTTTTATTGCACCCTCTGGTGGGTTTGATAAATTCTTTCCTATGAAAACTTCTGGTGATATTCCCCACTGCATCATTGTGTTTGGATAAAGCGATGCAAAGTCAAAGCATACTATCCATTCATGTAATCCTTTAATGGGTTGTTTAACATATGCACCTTCGAATTTAGTGTGCTCTTCATTCTTTTTATCGTATGTTATTATCCTTTTTCTCTCCAGGAATTTTCTTACCATTAAAACCTCAGTTGTCCAGACAGGAGAAAGTGCTCTGTTTATTTCAACCCCACTTACATTTGCTATTTTAAAAAATGTTGCAAGGGTATTTAATTTTTCATCTATATAATGAACAAGACAGGAATCTATTGCGTTATAGAAAATGTATGTCTCAAAATCTGACTCATATAAATCTTTAAGAGTTCCATTGTAATGAATTTTACCTACTCCATTAGCAGCTTTGGAAACATAATCAAGCGAATCTGATTCTCTTATTTTAATTACCCTATCCCATTTTTTATAGATCTCAATATAATCCACCATTAAACCATGCATTGGTATTTGGGTTTTTCCTAAAAGAATTCCGCTAGGAGAAGATATTGCAGGATCTATACCTAATTTTTTTGCTCTATTAAGCATATAAGGCCAGTCATATCCAAACCAGTTCCATCCTGTGATTAATGGCATTTTATGCATGAGCTTAGACATAAAAGTATAGATCATATCAAATTCGCTCTCAAATGATTTATAATTAAATGTCCACTTTAGATCATAGGGTAAATCCTTAAAATGATCATTCACCCTTTTCTCTATATTTAATATTTTAGGTGAATCCATTTTATCTAATCCCATTACCAATATCTTGCCCGTTGATGAGGCAATTGCTATGGTTAGAATCTTATTATTAGCCCTTAATGTATCTAGTGAATCAGCTCGATTGTCTGTTATCTCAACCTCTATATCAACAAAATATTTCTTAGGTGTTTGTGATTCCCAAAGTGGTTTAGTTACATCTTTATCAAACATCTCAAGCATCTCAACAAGTCTATATTTGTCATATTTTAATCCTTGCTGTTTCTTTATAGGAAATCCGTCCCAAGATGCCCATCCTTTTTCTCTGGCTCTATCGGATGCTGAACATTTTCTCCAAGAGTACCTTTCTGATTTTGGTATTTCAAGATTTAAGTAAGCAACTTCTCCTTCTTCCGTGTAATGGGATACTTTTAAAGATTCCCCTAAATTTTCAATGTCGATTATCATATAGATCTTTATGCAATAGGATTAGTGTTGTTTCAAACAATTTATTTTATTTCCACCGATCATAGGTTCTTAAGTCATCCTTAGAATTAGGTGTTCCGCAAAAATGATAAATCCAAGGCTTCATCGGGCCAAGATAAAAATCATCTCTCCATTCCTCCTGTATATCAGGAAGTATCCAATTCCATTCATTAGCTAGTATTTTTAATCTAAGATTAGAGACTGAGACTAACCCGTTAAAAATATTTTGATCAGAAAACCAAGATCCACTCTTGATATTAAAGTATGAATGCATTTCCTCTGAATTTAGAACTATATCCTTAAATTTTTGAGCTATATCATAAATTTTTTCGGGTCTAAAAAGTACAACCCCTGTATTAATATAATTATCCCAATATTTATTTATATCAAAATTAGGTATGCAATTTTTAAAGACATTTTCTGTGTCACAGATAAAAGCTGCTCTTCTAGATAATGTATCTCTTAAAAAAGAATCATTATGCTTAAATCTACCACCAGGATTTCCATCAAGAACCCCACATAAATCATAATCTTCGGTCAGCTCATCAAATATATTTGGGGCTTTAGAATTAATAATGATATCAGCATCAAGCGCTAAAACCTTATCATAGCTTTTAAATTCCTCATAAGTCCAAAACCTATCTCTTCCTGTAGGATAGGGGGATCTTGGAAATTGTTTATGTGTTATTTCATAAAAATTAACACCCCATCTATGTGCAGCTTCCCTAATTGATGATATGCTCTGTGCAGTATGTGTAATATCTTCATAAGCATTTTGCACAACAATAATATTTTTATCCATGTAATTTATATTACAGCAAATAAAATAAATTTCTAAAAAATTAAGGGAGTTGAGCTAAATAGATTTTTAGCTTCTTGTCAGTGGGAAATATATCAGTAATACCCTCAACAAAGATTTTCCAAGAGTCCCTAGCATATGGACCAATTCCTGGAAATTTTTCAGGGTTTCTTTCTCCTGAATTCCAGCTTTGTGTGAAAGCTATAATTCTTCTTGCTTTTACATTTTGAAACCCAGTACTTCTTATAATACTTGCTATTTCGAATTCATCTGATTCTGTAATAGAATTTGGTGTGGGAAAACGATTGAACAGATCTATAATAACAGGTCTAACTTGTATATTAGTAGTCTGGTTTAGGAGGATGCAGGAAATCATGATTTTCCAGGGATCCTCAAGATAATGTGTTTGTATTAGATCAATCTTTTCCACACACCAAATATAAAGAAACTAGTTTAAAGAAATTTGTCTTTTAGTCTCTTTAATTTCTAATTCTTTAATGAAGACAGTTAGTACACCATCTTGAACTTTTGCTTCAACCTTATCAAGATCTACAGTTCTTAGTTTTTGGTGCCTTATAGATTTGTTGACTTTTCTTTTCTTTCCATTAATTTCTTTTTCCCCTATAACAGATAAAAGTCCTAGGCTCTTATCAATTTCAAGAGATAGGTCTTTTTTTGAAAAGCCAGGAACATCTAAAGTAAGTGTTCCATTTTCTACAGGAAGATAAGATTCTAATTGTGAATCTAGATCTGTGTAAAGATCGAAAACATGGTTTGGAAATAAACTTCTAATCATAGTAAATATTATTATATTAACTATAGAGACTCAAAAAGAATGCCTCCGTACTTATTAAGACATTTTGTCATATGTTAATAGCATCGGATGAAATACTGTCGAAAATTTTAGGCATGATTCCTACATTTGGCAATAGATATATAGTAACATGATACTAACTTACGAACAATTTTTATTTGAGAAAAAGAATCCTTGCTGGAAAGGCTACAAGCAGATAGGAATGAAAATGAAGGATGGCCAGAAAGTTCCTAATTGTGTAAAGGATAATAAAAAGAAAAAATAATATGAACTATTTAAAACTATTTGAAAATTTTCAAGACATTGAGAATAAAATAGCAGAGTTAGATGATTGGATAGAATTAAATAGGGATTATATACCCTTTGATACATTAGAGGATAAATTAAAAGATTTATTTCAATTTAAAGACTATGAAATAAAACGAACAGACGTGCTTAAGCCGGATAGTGGAGGTGACGATTACGGGGAAAATTGGGGTAAATATCTTGTCGCTTTTCGATATAAAGACCAGGATTTAATGCTTATCTACCTAAGTTCTGATATGTCATATGATTTTGGAAAAAATGCTACAGAATTTGAAAACCAACCAAAGGATAAAACTGTTAATGCACCTTATGGAGGCGGCGTAAGATTTTTCTTTGATAGAACAATACTATAAAATAATACCACACAATTTAAAAAGCCAAATCCTAGGATTTGGCTTTTTTGTTATTGAAATTTAGTCATTTTACTTTTAAAATCGTTCCAACTCAGTAAGGCTTTTTTATCTACCTTTTCATCTGATGTTTTATTTGTCTTAGCTTTTTTACCTTTAGCTGCTGGGGTTCCTGCAGTTAGACTTGGGAATTGATCACCTGATCCTGTGCTAGTCCTTGTTGGAGGAGCTACTTCGCCCATGCCAGGTGTTGCTTCCAAGCTAGCCATTGCACCTTCGCTCTCTGTGATTCTTGTTACCTTATCTTTAAAAACTCTAAAAGCACCTTTATCATTATTTAAGACATACCCTATAATCTGCCCAGTTGAATTTCTGATAGAATCATTTATAGTTCCTGTTCTTCCATCCGCAAGGGTTGCAAACTTTCCCACATTGGGATCTGTTGTGGTTTGAAATGCTTGTTGTGATTGAATTGGATTTGGATTTGATGCACCACCACATCCACAGTCTTCGTTAATTTTTTCTGACATATGTGATTATTTTTTATTCTTTTTTATATATTCTCTGTAATCAGCAAGATTGCCCATTTTTCTTTCTTTTTCACTTTCTGGTTCGTATTCTGCCTCTGGGCTTAACTTATAGTATATGTCCTTTAGGACGCCTTCTTTCACCTCTTCAGGTAAGTCCTTATGTTTGGTATGGGCAAACTCTTTTAGCTTGGCTAAGGACATGCTATTGGATAATTTGATTATCTCTTTCTTATATCTGGGATTAATGTCTTTGGGATCTACACCTTTTTTGCCATCGGTTATTCTAAAAACTTTAACACCGTATGCCTGACCGAATAGTCTTTGTTGGGTTTTAGAAGCAGCCTTTTCGTTTAGCATAAATATTTTCTTCTATTTATCCTTTCCTGAAACCCTTTTCTTTGAATGCTCATCCATTGTCCAAATAAATCTCCTGTAATTTTTCTTAACAAGAGCAAATCCAGTGTCGTTATCTGGTATTTTAACAGGGCTGTCTGGTACCTCATAATTTGACATATCAGCAGATCCGCCTTCTTTTTTAGATTCTTTTACAGGAGACTTTTTTGGTTTCATAGTTAATCTCTTTCTTGCAAAACAGATTCTATGTTGGAGAGTGAAACTGAAGTCACTTCGAAATCCATTATATCGGACTTTAAGTGATTAGCCACTCTAGCTTCAGCTTCGGTAACACCTGTAGCTTCAACTAACATAACTGTTTTGGTGATAACTGCCTTTCCTTGCTTGTTGACCTCACCTGAGTCAAAAGTAACTTTGCATTGATAATAAGCCATAAATTAATATTTTATATATCCATTAAAGTGTTGGAAAAGGCACTTGTTTCAATAACAGGAGATAATTCTTATTCCCCCGCCTCTTTTTTAGAATTCTGAACATCCAAACGAAGTTCTTGAGCTAATTTCTTTAAATCTTGACATTGAGTTCTAACTCTAGTTCCTGCCGATTTGTTTCCTTTAACAAAAAACTTATCGATGTTTTCTTTCATAGACTCAACTAATGCAACTAATTTTTCGTAATTTTCCATAAAAATATTTATTTATTATATCTATTTAGCCTTTTTTGTTTCGTTTACAATGAGGTTTTTTGCAAATCTCTTACCTAATCTAGTAAGCACATATTGATTAGGGCCATCCTCTGAAACTAGGCATTTAATTAATTGCTTATTTCTAGACATCCATCTTCTATCTATAGATGCTCCACTTTCCCCAAGCGTTGCACTAAATTCAAATATCTCTTTCCTTGTTGCCTGCCCCTTTTCATAAAGAAACTTAACAACCGAATTTTTAAGCTCATTCTTAACACTCATGTACATTACAGGTGTCAGAGACTCATTAACAAACTGGCTATATCTTTTTAAATTATCCATGAGATACTTTGGTGTAGATTAGGACATTTTGTGATGGCCCGTCCTGTATTTTCCATCTTCTTTTAGACCAAGATTTTACTACTTGCTCTATGTACTCCCTATAATCATCAATAGGCATTTCTAGATTTTCAAGGATCTCGTCATAGATCTTTGTTACCTTAGGATTTTTAGATAAATAATCATCCAATGCTTTTTTGTATATAGAGAATGTTTCATTTAAAAGATCTCTAGAAATTGTGAATTTCTCATCCTCATTAGATTTGTACTCACTGTCGTTGACTAAGTAATCATCCAGATCGTTAGGATCTATTTGTTCTATATGTACTACGCAATATGTTTTCTCAGCATCTGATATAACAGAATTTTTTGAAAACTTTCCTATCTTTATTATTATTCCCTCAACTTCATCACCAGAGCCAGCTTTAAAGAAATAATAAAGCGACTTATCTACTTTCTTCTCTACAAAATAGTCGTTACCATATCCAGCTTTTTCATTAACCAAATAATTTGAAAAATTCTTTATAAACTTCATTAGTTTTTTCTTTATATATTCAAAACAAAAATAGTACTCAAGAAAAACCCCTATTTTATTAGGGGTTTAAATTATTTTTTCTTAGTGTAAGACCTTCTTATTTCTTCCCAGAGTGGATATATTGATTTAGGCACATTTTTCTTAAAATCTAAATAATCCTCATTATCTAATATGGTTTTAACCTGATTTGAGGTAACCCAATCTGGAGCTGTCTGTATCAAAAATTCTTTTGGTATCTTATTCTTTTTCTTAAGTGATCTACTTTGTAGTAGATAATTGTCCAATCTTTTTTTCCCAACTGTTAAGGTCTTTGGGATACAGTCATCATCAAGATTATCCACAACTGTTGATAAAAGATCATTATCTACAAATTTAACGGATTTAATGGAATCTTGCATCTCGGAGGAAACTAAATCCATCATCTTAGTCATCATATCATTATCTAAGAATCCTTTACCTTGATTAATAACAAAAACAACAACAGGCAATCCATTATGGTCCTTTGCTTTTTTTATTAATTTATAGTGGCCATTATGAAATGGATTAAATTTTCCTATTACAAGATTAACTGGATCTCCCTCCGTCTGTTGTGCAAGATCGTGAGAGATTACTGCAGATCTTATAGGATCTAGCTCAGCATCATCTGAGCTTTCAATTTCTTCATCCTTTTCGATCTCAACTGGCTTTTCATTTTTAACCTCTGATTCCTCTTCTGGCTCCTCTTCTGGCTCCTCTTCTGGCTCCTCTTCCGGTATAGGTTTAAAAACTTTTTTAACCTGTCTAAACTGATCGAAAGTTGGTATAGCTGATTCTGTAACAGTGGTTTCTCTATTAAGATATTCTGTTATTTCTCTAACAAGCAAATTAAACTGATCTATAGCTCCTTTAGTGAAAAATCCGCCTTCCTTCTTTTTGATCTTTCTAAATGCAGAAAGAATAAGTTTAAAAAAAGATTTATAGCTTTCATCATCAGAGATTATCTTCTTAGTTTCCTCATCAGGTATTAAATCCAAATTAAATGATGATTTTTCAGATTTTAAATAGTCTGGCTCCTGGAAGTCTAATCCCAAATACCTCTCACCGTACTTCTCTATAAATTGATTAAATACGGAACAAATATAAGTGATGTATCTATCAGATGGTTCACTTCCTTCATACGCAAACGAATCCACTCCTTTATCAAGTATAAAATTCATTACATCTAAAATTGTAATTCCATATATGTCACTAGGAAAATAACTTCTTTTTTTAAGGTTATTTTGTTTTGTGATATCATCAAAAATTGGGTCCAATATTTTAGCTGTGAAAGCCTCTCCAGTTCCGTCTAGTTTACCAAATCTAAAAACCACTCCTTCTATAGGTTCATCTAAAGAATTATTCAGAAATGATTTGTCTATTTTAGGGTTTAAAACTGTGATCAGATATTTTGCAAAACTATAAGTTCCGTGATCCTTCTTTAGAGTATCATTGGGTGAGTTCACAAAATCATTAATAGCAACTTTTTGCTCATCCGTTAGTTCACCTTGAAAAATAATAGGGGGTCCTTCCACTCCTATCATATCCGCCCAGTAATCAAGCTCCTCCTTATCAACTATGGTTCTCTCCAAATCTCCAAATTCATTCTTAACAGAGATGTGTGTAAGAACCAGTCCATTTAAAGGGGTTCTTTGATACGCTATAGAGATTGGATTATTGCTATAAAAATATTCCATGCCAAATCTCCATCCGGCAGGAATTTCACTTAAAACAGATTCTGGAAGATTTTTTATATGGTAGATTGGATCATCATACTGTTGCATCAGTACTCTGTCTATCTTAGATATGGGATTGTTTTGATCCCTTTTATAAAAATAGATAGTTCCATCCAATAAACTTCTTTCAAAAGAGAATGACATTCCGTTTAGTTTTTCTGTAACGGTAACCTCTCTTCCAAAAAGATCATCCAAAAATTGTGATCCTTGTTTTTTGTATATTTCGCTTAAATGTTTTATTCCTGACATATTCTAATTTAATACTATAACTTGTTTTTTATTATCCAAACTAAAAATATAAAAAGGCCCAAAAGACACTGGGCTTTTTAATTTAACATCGCCTATTAAAAGAAGTATTTCTATTGACTCTATTAATTGGTCTACCAAAAGTCCTGATCTATAGTTTAATCCTTTTTTCTTTAGACTCAATAATTTTTTATAATACTTATCTATCGGTGGATGTTTATCAGGTTGGGAAAAAACTGAAAATAATATATTTTCAATTTCTGCTACCTTTTCATCATCAACTACAAGATCCCAATTTCCATCATCATTCTTTTGTATAAAACCCCCCTGTCCTAAAGCAGTTTTAAACAAAACTAATTTTTTACTTCTCTTAATCTGCGAAACCACAGCACCTATATAGTGCTCAATAACTGGGTAAAGTATATCATGCATAGATTATATCTTTATAGATCAATTAATAGGGTTTGTTACTACTAGTTTTAATTCCTTCCTTTTTTTTATGTTCCTTCCATGCCTTTCCTAATTCCTCCATAAATTTTTCTTGAGCTTTTTTATCTCCCTTGAATTTCTCGTCGAAAGGTCCAGAAACACCGCTTTTCTTATAGTATTTCTTAGCAAAAGTTAAATACTTATTGGTCTCGTCTATTTTAGTAATAGCTGATTCTCTTTCGGTTTTTAAACCTTCTTGTATTTGTGATACTTTTTTCATTTTCTATTTTATTTTATTTTATTTTAACACAGAAAAAGTTGATAAAGCTTCCGCTCCATCTCCCTCTCTCTGAGCAGCATCAATCTCGCTTGATGTCATTGTGTCGCTAGCAATAGTGGGCATTCTTCCACTTCTTTTATTATACCAAGATGTAACCATGTTTGTCGTTGCATTATCAGCGCTTTTGCTCATTCCTGGTTTAACACCCAGATCCTTATAGAATTTTTCTACATAGTTTTGCATATCTTCATCGCTATTAATCTTAGACAAATCATTTTTTATAAAATTGTTGCTTAGGAGTCTTTGATGTTCTGGGGTAACCTCAGCTTCACTTTTTGGTGTTTTAAGTTTAGATGTAGAACCAGTAGATCCCGACGGAAACGTTGATTTTTTGTTTTTTAATGGGTCTTTATTATCCACCTTATTATAAAGCTTAGAGGGCTCAAATATTTTCATAGGTATTGATGTTGCTAGATCCCCTGCTGTTCCTATTAACCAGCCTAAACCAGTGTCTATCTTCACACCATTAACATTCGTTGCAGCTATATTACTCTTATAGTAACTATTAAATGCTTTAAATCTGTCATTCATTCCTTTAAAAAAATCATAAAGAAACTGTCCATATCCAGGTTGGGCTTTATTCCCGGAATAATATTCGTAGGAATTATATTTTTTAAAAGGATTCTTGCCCTCAAATAAGTCAAACGAGTCTAAGTGCTTCATGCTTTTTTATTTTATATATCCAAATGATAGCAATAAAAACAAGAAGTGACTAAAGCTTGACGTTGTATATTTTATATTCGAATTTTTCCCTTTTGTAGATCTCTATCCTTTCATTGGAATGCTTCATAAGATAGTTATCAGATCCCTCACATGAGAAATCGTCAACAAAATCTATGATATTTACCTTCTCCTTACCTTCATACAGTCTCATACCCCTACCTAGACTTTGTTTAATTAAAACCTCTGACTTATAGGATTCGGTCAGAAATATATTGTGTATGTTCTTCATAGATACCCCAGTACTTAGTGTACCAAAGCTGGCAACCATTACTTTATTAACTCCTTCTTCCATTTTGTTTTTAAAATAATCCCTCTGCTGTGGATCAGTGTCTCCATCAACATAATAGATTTCTTTTTCCGCCTGGATCTCCCTTAGAATATCATAAATTCTTTTCCCGTATCCGTCACCCACTGACTGGAAAAGCACTAAAGAATTCTTGCTTGTTTTAGCAACGAAATCCACTATATAATTAAGTCTTTTATCAGAGGATACAACTAGCTTTCTTTCTATGGAAAATATTTCATTACCCTCTATTTCACTCTTATTTTTTCTTAGATCATATAGCTTCCTTTTTATATCATTATCAAGCCAGTCCATCTTTACTATCTTTATGGAAACAGGGGTTGCATATTTGTTATCAAATAAAAATTTTGGACTTATCTCCATGACTAAAGGACCTAAAAATTGCTGTATAGTTAAATGCTCTGCAGTATTTCTATTAGTAAGTGTACCAGAAAGACCAAATCTATATCTAGAATCTTTACACTTTGATATAACATCTTTGATTGATTTTGCCGAAGTCTGATGGGACTCATCCACAAATATTGCTTCAACTCCTTCAAAAAAAGAGTCTTCCTGCTTAACTAATGATTGATAAGTTCCTATCATTAATCCACCAGATATTTTATTTTTGTTACCGCCATGAATTAATTGTATATCGCAGTTATCTAGTTCTTTTAAACCATACCCTTCAAAATCCTCAGATCCCTGAAGAATAAGTGTTGTATTAGGAACTATCATAAGGAATTTATTAATACCCCTTATATTCTTAAGGTAAGCTAGAACTATAAAAGCTATAAGGGTCTTTCCTGATGATGTTGCAATTTCAAGACAAGAGAATCTAAATCTAACTATTTTCCAAGCAGCTTCTATCTGATAATCTCTTGGTTTTAATTCTTTATCTTTGAAAAAATCATTTGCCCATAGGGTAAAGTCTTCAAGAGTAAGGGTGTTATCAATAATATGATCCAGACCTATAACCTCTATTTCTATTTTATATTTTTCTCCTATATCAAAAACCTCACTCCATAATCCTATAGGTATTCTCCATAGGGGTCCTTTTTTATCTATGAAACATATTTCACCATTCCATATTTTTTTCTTCACCAATGGATGGAAAAAGTGATTATGTATTTTTCTTGTTAAAGATAGCTCAAGCTGTTTTTTATCAACTTCCTCATTATAGTCATTTAATATAAGCCATTGTAAATCTTCGGAAACTATAAATTTAATCATTAAAATAATTATTTTATTCCACCTCTCATAAATTCCTCTAGAGAAATTCGCGATTTTATACCATAAAGGAAATGATCAACTGTTTTTGTTGTTTCATTTAAAAAACTCATTTGATTATCTACTATATCTATTTTTCTTTTTAATTCAGATAGATCTCCATCTATTAAAGTTGTTTTTTCGTTGGAGCCATATCTAACATTATGTTCCTCTGAATAATACATCATCTTAGTTTTCTTATCCGCTCTATACTTAGCATTTAATTTACTAAGAACTTGGCCAAGCTTATATGCATACTCAAGAAGTTTTTGTCTATCCGAATAGAGTTCAACTTGGACCTCTCCTATCTCTCTGATATTTCTCATACGTATAGAAAGTTCTCTAATTCTTTCAGTCCATTCAGACCTCTCTCCTGTGAATTTTTCTTCAAAATCTTGTATATCACTCATATAAGTTTATTGCTTTTATTTTTCTTTTTTCTTAAATCAACTATTTCTTTTTTTATTGCTTTGCTGCTCTTTATCTCCTGCGGAGTAAAGTTTTTTTCCAGATCGGGCATTTCTAAAGATTCATCTACCTTATAAGAAATGATTGACTTAAGCTTTCCTTTCTTACTTTCGATTCTGTCTAAATCTTCCCTCGTTATATTAAAATTAGATCCCATGGTGAATTTCCAAAATATTTATCGAATCTTTTAATTTGTTTACCTGTTGATCTCAGATAATCAACAACATCATTCAAATCCCATTTATCCCTTTCAGGTAATCCATTATCATCTAAGAATTTCTTCCAGAGAAAAACAGTTTCACCCTCAGATAATTTTTTTCTTAATGCATCTCTTCCTGCAGCATCTCCGTCGAAGAACCATCTTTTATTTTCTATATCAAATGGGAATTGATTATTAACGGAACAAAGCCCCACAGAATTTGGAAAAAGGAAAGAATCTAATGGTCCCTCAAAAATTGTTACCATGCTATCAAGATCAACAGAGGAGAATCCAAAAACATTAGAAATAGGATCTAGTTGTTCTGCCTTTGAGATTATTTCTGAATTATTTATCCTTAATAGATTTTTATAAATACCACTTAGCTTATAGGTGAAATATTTATTGGTAGCCCATTTGTTCATATTTCTAAGTTGTAAACCTAGAATATATTTCCCATCAGAGGTAAGATTAAGAATATGTAATGATTTTTTATCAGGTGCATAAAGGTATCTTTCATCCGCACCTTGATTTCTTCCTCTTAGATATTCCACAATAGGTCTAGGTAATTCTATAAGATTTAGCTTCTCTTTATATAATTCTCTAGGTATTATTATATCTCTATAATTATCCAGAATAAAAACATCAACACTAGCAGATAACCTTCTGTTAGTTTTCTTGGATGCTATTGTGTTCTTAGCATCCTCAATCTGATCTGGAGTTAATTCTTTTTTTAGTCCGTAGTCATAGAGAAATCCTATCAGGTCTCTGAAATTACCGCACCCTCCATTATAACATTTAAAAGAGAGGCTCTCTAAATATAGATTGCCTCTCTTTTTTCTAGGGTCATTTGAATCTCTACAGTATGGACAAGAAAAGTTTAACCTATCTTTTGATTGATAAATCTTTTGTCTATTAGTATCCCCAGGAAATTCTTTCTGGAGAACTTTCAGAACAAGTCCTTTCACGTCTTCTAATCCTAGCTTTTGCATATGGTCTCATAATTTAATTAATTAGAGATCATTATACAAGTCATCAAGACTACTGGAAGATTGGAATTTTTTAGGGGAAGAAGTCACAACTTCAGATTCCTCTACAGCTTTAGTGTCTGAGAAAAAGTCTGCTGAAGCATCTTTCTTCGGTTCTTTTTTGATAGGGTTTGAGGATGTACTAGACGAACCTTTAGAGTCTGGGGATCCTGAAAGTATGTCAGATAGCATTCTTCCGTCTGGAACTGTATTTCTGATAATAGATGTTATTCTATCTCTATCAGAATCAGACCATTCCTTATAGTCATATTTTTCAGCCATGTCTTGTGGACCTGATTTTAAATATTCTACAATTGTTTTTTGGAATTCTTCTGTTTTTTCTACAGGTATACCATTTATGTTAATAGGACATTTGTCTCCAACAAATTGACAAAGATCATAATTGTTCCAGTCTCCTACTTTTCTTACATGTATTCCAAAATTCTTTCCTTCAAAAAGATCATAAGGATTACAAGGTGTACCGTATTCTGGTTTAATTTGTTGTTCAATAAGATCTGCAACTTTCTTACCAAATTTAAAGATCATTACTTTACCCTCTAATTCAGGTTTATTTGGATCCTTTACGATTTGAATAAGAGAATAATAATCTTCCTTACGAGCAAATGATTTTGCAAGCTCTTGATCCTTTGCAGATGCAGAATTTTTCAATTTCCAAAAGATGTCTTTAAGAATTGATTTTTTTCCCACTGTTGATGGACAATCAGCAACAAAATTACTTCCGTCTGCAGGGTCTTTTAACCAAACGTAATACTTGTGGATTTTTGATTTTTTTGGATTTGCTACGTTAGGAATAAAGCGGATAAGGGATTTGTAAACCCCGTCTTTTCCTAATTCTGGGTAAGGCTTGTAGATACTTGAATCGCCTGTTCCTGTTGTTGCTTCTGGTTTTAAAAAGTCTTCGTTGTCTAAACTAAAGATGTCAAATGTTTCCATGTTTTTCTTAATTTTTATTATTTAAATTGTTGTTTACTAAATTTATACCTAAATGATTCTAAAAAGTTTCTCCTAAAATATGCTTTCCAAAAAGACTGATCCATGTTGCATCTATTAAATCTGAGCATGGTGTTTCAACCTCTTTACTATTCTTTATCCATATTCCTTTATTTTGTTCCAATATTTTTACTAAAGGTTCTAAATTTTTATTATCCTTATATTTATCCAATAATTGAATGTAAAGTTCATCTTTTTTAGAATTTCCCTTAAGTGCAAATTTTTTAATGGAGGTAGGAGAATATATGTTTAAATTTTGGAATCCCACTATTTCAACTAGTCTCTTCCTAACTAATGCTGTTGCCATTGATATATCAATTAATGAATTACCTGAACTACCAAAACTAATTCCCTCCATAAATATCTTAGTGTCTGAATCAATATGAGGTTCCATCATACCAACAAACTCTTCGGATATCTCTATAAAATTCTCTATCTTTTTCTTTTCTATAACAAAATACTCCCCCTCTAACTTAAATTTCTCTATCACCTTTACACTAAAGTGCGGATTTTCATTAAATATTTTAAAAGGAGAGGTCTCATTAACCATCATCCTATCAATTTTTTTTGTTGTGCGGTGAAATGTTCCCCATTTAGATCCTTCTGGCGTTAATAGGCACCAGGCTGGGGAATTTAATGAAAAATCAATTCCTAATATATTAGCCAATCTCTAGTTTTATTTTTACGTAATTACATTTGTATCCCACACTGAATGTCGAGAATTGAGGTGTAGTACTTGAATAGTTTAGCTGTACCTCTGATAGCGATGTATATATTGATTGCTCAAATTCTATACTTGACATTATAACTCCCTCGTTATCGAGAAGTCTTAAAGTCATATCGGGTAGATATTCTTTCTTATTTTGAAAATCTAAAAATTCTAGCATAGATTCATACATGATCCAATAGTTGATCATCCCCTCACCTAGTTTAAAAGTGACATTGAAATCCCTACTGATTAGATTTTGTATATTAGTTGCACTTTTATAGTGTTGCTTAAAACCTCCGGGTCTTGTTTGTTCCACACTATCAACTGATCTTAATGAAGGAAATGATATCTGTTGTATGGTAGAATTCATAAAGTCCCTAAGTGTGTCATAGGGTATAGGCATTCTTTCCACATACAATCTATACTTTTCCTCTAATTCTTTAGAAAAATATCCCTTCGGAAGGGTAAATATGAAGCTATTCTGCCTATTGTTTAATAACATAATCTATTTAATAATACATTCCATTATTACTGGAATAATTAGAAGTCTCTGTTCCTGTCGCAACATTATTGGTTGCAGAAGCTGTCTTATTATGAACTAGTATTCCATTAGCATAATATGTGTGATTTCCTTCAATACCTAAATTATAAACATCTTGCAAAGACTCAGATAAAATTTCTACACTTTCTAAAACTACTTCCTTTCCCTCCTTATTCGTTAAAATGTCACCTGCCATAAGCTGTAAAGAATCTATGTCATGTAGTTTTTTAGAATTTAAAGGATCTATTGAAGACCATCCTTTATTTATAGCCCATATTGGATGTTCAGTTGTACATTTAATTCTCACGCCATTTGAGAGGGAAAGAAGAACTAAATTATTCTTGATTGGTGTAAATAATGCTTTAACAACACCAGGCTCTCTGTTTCCAGTCTGCTCGTTGTATGTTAATATGACCTGACCCTCTTTTATTTTTTCTATAGCAATTACAGAATTATCTATAAGTGTAATTTCCGTTCCTGCTGCAAAGCATCCTGAAGTTGTTGACTTCGGAGGTGTATATGGCGTGTTCTGATATGTTAAATATTTAATTCCTAGATATTGTTCATACTCCAAAAATTTAGCGCTTTTAAATCCTTTTGTTGTGTTGGGATGTACTATTATTGCTGCATCTAAAAAGAACATTTTAGTTATTCCTGTATACATAGAATTACCAGGGCTTCCTGGAACTAAGTAGTAATCACAGATCTCTTTGACTGTCTTTTTCAAATCCTCACTCATTTTGATTTCTCTTGCTAACGTGTTAACATCTATATCAATACGAGGTTTAACCGGTTTTACAGGAATCTCATCTATGGTTGTAGTGTTTGTAGCTACCGGAGGAACGTTTATAATAACTGGATCAACCTTAGGATCAAAATATGTTGATGGTTGTTGAGGTATCACATTAACAGTTGGTGTTGTTGGAGATGTGCTTACAGGAGCAATTTCTACCTTAACAGGATTTGGTGTAGGTGTTGCAACGGTAACCGCAACAGGTTTTTGATCCCTTTCGCTAGGTAATATCCAATATCCATGGTATAATGAAGTTTCTATTCCATTAGATGTTTTAGCAACTATATGGAAGTCTCTCCCGCTAAATGATGTGATTTTTTTAGAATCAGCCTCAACGAGTTTAAATACTAATTCTCCCTTATTTGGATTTTGAAAAGTACTTCCTGAAAGACTAGGCACTTTAACTGTTAGATTATTTCCACCTTCAAAATTTAAATAAAACTCCGTGCTATTTCCTAAATCTAAAAGCGTATTTTCCTTGCCATCATTCTTTGTAAATATTCTAAACTTGTAATAGTTATCGTATGGATTTATAACAATTTTAGCCTTTCCCTGTCCAAATGCTATAGTTGCATCTTTGGTGTCTGCTTGTTTTAATCCGCCCAGATTATCTAGAGTTAAATTCTCCTCTGTGATATTAATAGAATCTCTTTCAAAGAAAGCAGGAACATATTTTGTTATCACTCTTTCTAGGGGATTAACATTAAGTGTGTATGCTTTAGAAACTATAGGCTCAACAACCTTATTGTATATTTTTTGTGGATATGGCTGATGTAAAAGATTTATTCTATTTAATCCAGGACCATATTTATCAACCTCTGTGCTGGTGAGTGTTGATACCCTTAATATAGAAATGTTACTGGATTTATTTACTAATCTCATAGAATATGAGATCGTAAAACTTGTTGCTCTTGGATTTGTTACTATCGGCCTATAAATATACGGGGAGTTGTAATCTTTTGTTTGTATTGTCTGAAATCTCTGTGATGTTATAGAGCTTAATCCAATCTGCTCTGAGAGCTCAATATCATGTATAATATAATAGCTATTTCCTAAACTTTCCTCGACATAAATAAAATCCTCTACGAAATTACCTTTCCATGAGGGATAATAATCAAAATAATCATATGTTGTATTCTCTACGATGTTAGCAGCAAGATCACCATATTCATCAAATGGCGTCATAGTTGCAGTAGAGACAATTTGAGTGTTATAGTAATAGAATCCATTTAATCTTTGGGTCGATTCTATCTCATAAAGGGAAATAGTAAATGGATTATTTCTTACAAATCCATATCCATCGGAACTTAATTTAGAAGCAACTGTTTGATTCGCAGTACCTGCTTGAACCTGTGATTCATATTCATAGGTGATAACATTATAGCTAGGGATTTTTACCTCCACGTACTTGTCATAAATCCCAGCATTAAAATAAATTGGATTTGGATTGTACTTAATAATATCAATGTCATCCTTCTGATATGTTATCTGAGAAATTGTAGATTTTTTTCCGGATTTTTCTGGAAATTGAACCTGTAAAATAACACCATCTGCAAGACCAAAATCAAATCCGCCTAAGAAATGGTATCTAATTGTGTCATAATAGACATTTAGATTAACATCAAATTGTACAGGTAGATTAGCAACATCTGTTAGCTTATTATCATAATCTAAATATTGCTTTAATCTGTCTATATCCAATCTAACAAAAGTGTTTTGTGAGATTTGAACAGCACTTAAATCCCTAACATTTCCTGTTGTTTCTTTATCGCTATCTCGGTTAGAGATCTGAACTGCTCCATTAAAATATCCGTTAACTATCCTCTCAAATCCAACAGTGGTTGATCCGTATGTTGTAGGGTGATACTCCGGATGAGGCTCAGATCCGTATCTATACTCCATAAGTACATATGGTGTAAGGCTTAAAAATTTACTAGTGTGTGTAAATGTTGACATGTTCTCTATATATCAGGTTTATTACCAACGAATAATATTGTAGCTAAGTCCAACGCCGGCAAAAAATCCAGGTTTTAATGTGCTATTAATACCATATCCAAGAACAGGTCCTATACCAAATTTTTTCTGAGGAAACATTCTTTTTAAAACCTCTGATTTATGAGGATCTACTAGAGCTCCGTCTATTTTAGTAAAAGTTAATCCTGGATAATCAGATCTGACAATTATCCTTATTTTTCCTCCATCTTCTTTTAATCCAGTCACTATATTAAATCCTATATCATCTTTAGTTATCCGTGATGATGATGATTTTATTTTACTAGAATCCATTTTGACTGTTGTCATTAAACTAAGTCTTCTGTAGTTGTCTGGGCTATAAACAGTATCAAATTGGGTTTCAATTGATGCTGTTTCGTTATCATATACGTTAACAATATTTGTTATCACCTCAGTGGGAACTGAAATAACCTGACCTGAACTTTTTTGAATATAAATGACTTTTCCTTTCTCTTTTTTAACCTGATCTGCTAATTCTTTATTCCATTTTTCTAAATTTTCTGATTTAGATATTAAAGCCTGCTTTGTGAATTCTATTTCTCCTGCTTTATTTTTTTCAGTTGCCACAGTGTCTTTTAAAGCATCTAGATTACTCTCTGCTATTTCTTTATCTATTTTTAGTTCGTTTGTTTTATGACATTGCCTAACAAAGAGAAGTACTAAAGCCAAAATAATCACAATAAGAAAGAAGTTATTTTTCATTTCTTTAGGTTATATTCAAACGTTATAGGATTAAATTCACCAGGCCCGTATTTTTTACCTATCTCATTAAAGAAATTAACTTCATCCTCTCTTTGCGATTTTAATCTTTGAACACATTCTTTTATTTTATTACCAGTATCACTTATCATATTCGAATCTTTTTCTAAAGATCCTGATTCCATTTCATTTAAAACTTTCTCATAGGATTCCAATTCTTTGTGCATAGATCTATAATTATTCATTATAGATCTTATGATATTTTTTTCCTTGCTATTCATATATTTTTTTACTAATTAAAAGTTTATGTACCAAGAGCATCATTTAAATATAATTGTACAGGTTGTGCCCCGCTGGAGCAGAAAATAGTTGGGGTCGAACTAGGGGTTATAGTAAACTGCGGATTAGCAGCAGTTTGAGCGGAGGTTAAAATCTGGGCGGAATTAGTAGGATCTTTCATATAGAATTTAGCTTGTGTTCCATTAAGGGCTATAGTCGTGTTTAATCCTCCAGTTAGTACGCTAGTAACAACTTGCCAAGTTCCTATTGAATTATCTGCTCTCCTATAGGTACCTGTTATATAAGAAACATCATAAGGACATAATGCAACAGCAGGGTCAGGGAAGGCTGTAAATATACCAGGAGTGAATGTCGCAGGATCCGTATCAGTTAAGTTCACTGTTAGGAACCATTGGTTAGCATATCCACCAACTGTTCCCCTGTTCCCTGCTGGACCTGCACGATAAATATATTGGTTTATAGGAAGTGTAGCAGGAGGTGTAAACTGCCATGTCTGAACTGCATAAACAGGCTGATTATTATTACTACATATTTGATGTATTCTAACTTTCCATCCTGACTGTAAACCTACTAATGTGTAAGGACTAGTTGAAGCCACAGGTTGTGTTCCCCCGAATCCTCCTGGGTTATTACTCCATGTAGTTCCACCATCTATGCTATAGTCTACAAGAACTGCAGTGGTATCTGTTACTCCTGTTCCGCTTGTCCAAACAAGGCTTGCAGTGCTAGATGATAATCCATCAAGTCTAACAAAGGTAGGGGCAACACAAGAGGTAGCTTGGTATGTGTATGTTGCAGATCCTGCTCCTGGACCACTAGCACAATTTTGTGTGATTCTAAAATATGTTTTTAGATCTCCTGTTGTATTAGGATATCCAGCAGGAGTTGGTACTATAACAACCCCAGGGGATGTAGGAGGAAGATTATTATGTAAAGTTATCCAGTTGGTGTTATTGAGAGATGCTTCTATTATAAATGTTGTAGGACTTCCAAAACCATTACGCCATTTGAATTTAAGCTGATTGCTAGTAAGAAACTCGACACTAATCCAAGTAGGAGTTGTACATCCGGGAATAGCGTATGTTGTTGAATCCTGCGTGAAATATGAGAATGATCCACTAAGATATGATGTCCCACCTCCATTAGCAGGAAAATTATCTAAATTAAAAGTTCCGCCATCATTATAAAGATAAAGCCTAGTTTCACTAGAATTCTCATACACAAATGCAGCTCCTAAATCCATCTGTGGTATATTTGTTGTGGTTACAGTTGTAGATTGTACATCGGTTGATTTTCCTAGATAAATAAGATAATTAACAGACTGGTTAACTGGCCGTGTTTCAACGTCGCCTGTTGCAGATGTTGTATATGAAACCATTCTATTATCCTGATTTTGTCTGCCCTTTAAATTTCCAGGATATACATCATCTATATAAGCATCACCCCCGCCATCAATTGTATGCGTGTGCGATTTAAGTGAATCTTGTTGTACTGCTCCTAATGCAGCAGATGCTTGTGTTGTTGATATTCCTCCAACTGAGCCAAGTCCCCTTAAAAATTTTCCTCTATAGTCGGGAACACAAAACTGAGTAGTTGGTGTAAGAGGAACATTATATGTTGACCCTATTGCAGCAAATAAATCAGGATATCCAGGACCGCTAGCAGCTGCAACTTTATTATATTTAGTGCCGTCACAAACTGCCCATCCATTGGGTTTAGTTGCTGTTGGTCCGGCCCATGCTATAATAGTTCCCGCAGGTATCTGGGATTGAGCTACTGTACTGGTTGCTGATTGTACTATATTAGCTGCCTTTACTGAAAATCTAGGCATAACAGGAATATTGTAATCATATACGATTCCTGCACCCCTATCGAAATCCGGCTTATATGGTAATCCTGCTATATACATTACACCATCAGAAGCAGGATATCCAGTAGGTAAAGGTGAAGTTATATTAATCTTAGCAACAAAGTCAACCTGAACTGTGTCGCCTATTCTGGTAAATCTAGATCTTAATACAGTTAAATATAGTGATGGATCCCATCCAGTAGTTGTAGCATCCCCTCTAGTTTGTAGTGTTAATGTGCTCCCCCAATCTCCTTCTATATAGTAATCTAGATTTGTAGGATCTGCGGAAAGCTGATATCCAGTTCCAGAATTTGCGTCATAAAGATTAGGATTATAAGGAAGACCTCTAGAAACATATCCATCAGAATCAAATCCAAAGAAATAATCGTTAGTAGATCTTTGCTGTTGTGTTTTTATTTGCAAGATGTCAACACCCATATTGGGATTAACATCAGATATAACAAGTGATGCATTTACATCTGTAGAAGTATTTATACCTATGGCAACACCTGTGTTATTTCCCTTTAATGGAAAATTATTATGTAAATAAATAGCACCTGCATTAGGATTAGAATTACCTTTAACAGTGTTTCCTGGGTTTATTATAACGTCGCCACTTGTAGTTGAGGGGTTTAATCCACCTAAACCCCCATTTATCTCTATAGTACCGCCCTGAGCTATTCCGCTTACAGCATCACCAGCAGAAACTGAAAGATTTGCTCCTGGATCGCTAGTCCCTGCGGTTTGCATGTAGATCTTTGCATTCTTTGATGTTCCTGTGAGAGATCCAAATTTAAATTGGAGGTTTCCATCGCTATCTAAAGTTAGTCTATTTATATCCAATCCTTTAGAAACACTGCTTACTGAAAAATCAATTCTAGTGTTGTTTGAGTTATCAACAAGATCCACAGCAAATCCAATACCAGCTAAAGGAGTAGCAGATGATTGTTTTTCAGCAATAACTCTTCCGTAATATTTATTTGAAGCAGTTGCGTCTGCCTTAAAAACTAAAGAATTTCCACTACCACTAGCTGATCCTATAGAGGATACTACAAGGCCTTTAGTACCTGGCGTTGTAACATCACTACCAATTATAAAATTGCCTGTAGATGTGCTATAATCAGGCTTATATCTAATTTTATTACCCTCTGCATAGTAATCTCCTGTGCCGTAGTTATTAAAAAGATTGCCAGCTCCATTTCTTCTAATGCTTACATTAGGTCCAGTAATATTTACTTGAGCAGTACCCTCTAGATTAACATATGAAGCTTTGCTATAAAAAACTTTTCCAGGTCCAGTTAATTCTATATCATAATTAGAATTTGGTACATTAAATTTTATATCATAATCTGTCCCCACTGATAGATTTTTCCATTCAAATCTTGGATTAACAGTTCTTGAATATTGGGAAGAATTTGCATTGGCATTATCCATATTTGCACGACCAAAAGACAACAGGCTAAGTGTTCTTGTTGTGTGATCAGTTGCAATTTTTAATTTGGCTTTTTCACTATTAATTCCAAATTGTGTGTATGGTAATTCATCATATGTATAATCGATATCTCCTGTAGTAACAGCATAATCACTGATAACTAAGGAATAATTAGGAGCATTTATATCATCATGTAGAATAACTCTATCAACGTCAGCATTAGTATTATCAAATGCTGTAAATAATGATGAATTATTAAAGAAAACCCCGCTATATTCCCAATTTAAAGTTCCTGTACCATTATCATTATACACATAAATACCATAGGGATTTGGATCGTTTGAATCTGCTAGCCAATAATCTCCAAGCTCAGGCTCTCCCCAAGGACTGTGAACTACCGTTCCAAAAGCAGGAGCTGCAGATTGAACATACCATCTAGCTCCTTTTTGACCCTGAGGACCCACTGGTCCCTGTATACCCTGCGGTCCAATGGCTCCGGTTGCTCCCCTTATACCCTGAGGACCTTGAGGTCCACCCCCAGCTGTGAGAATCTGATCAAAATTATAATTAATCTTATCAATAAGGATTGTTTGATTGTCTCCCGGAGCTATATTCAGTACATTAATTTTTGGCATCTCTAACTTAATTAGTTTTTATATATATCACTATCTAAACTTCCTTATATTTTTCCTATAATAAAAGAAAAGGCTACTGAATAGTTATATCCAGGATCCTTAGTTAAGGTATACTCAAATTCAAGAGGTCCTCTCCTAGTTATATTATTATTTGAAGCTTTAAAAAATCCGCTTGATATTTTTTTATAATCTGAAAGATCAGTTATTATTGGCTCTAATGCAGAAACACCCTTTACATAAATGGTTGGTAGTTTCTTTATATAGACTGTTATCTCCTTAGCTTCGTATTCATTTATAATATTTGAATTAATATATGAATCTATATCATCATCAAGTGAAGTTTCACTCCCTATACCAAATTCAGAAACTAAAAGACTATTAAAAGAATTAGCAACTCCGCCTGTTTTAAAATGCTTAATTGCGGTTCTGTCAAGTAATAAAACAGCTTTTATCAAAGTATCTGTTTGTTCCCAAAGTATTTCATATCCTTTATATAATTCAATGCTGCTATTAAAGACATCGTCTATTGATGTTGGATATTTAGACTGAAATGATTGTTTAATAGTTTCTGGGGTTTTCATAACCTTGCTGCCAAAAAATGATTTATCCTCGGTCATGTTTTTGGTTCCCGGTAATTCTTCATAGGATAAGGATGATGAGTACTTTCTGTATCTTCCAGGATCCCAAGTACTTTCAAATATAGAAACATCTCTTCTATCTATAGGGGTTTCACCTATAAGGGGATACTCTAATTTATATCCTGACTGTGGATCTATTCTAAATGGATTTATTCCTGAGTATTTATAATAATTAAGATTTTTAACTAGTCCAAAAGATTCTTTGTTAATTCCCAATGTTGTATTTTTAAATTCTAATCCTTCAGCTATTATAGCAGTTCCTCCTGAAAAATTTTCGCCAGAAAGCTCATAATATAAAATATCGGGTGCATCCTGTGGAATAGTAAATAAAACGCTATCAGAAGCGGAGTTTATAAATCCCTTAGAATATATGTTAACTACCTCGCCCGAATTTTCTACCCCAGATATTATAAAATCTTTTTGTATTAATGAAGGTGGAGATGGAGGATTTGCAAGAGATGTAAAATTATCAAAAATAAATTTATAGGTATTGCCTCTAACAAGCCTTAATTTTTTCCTAGGCATTCCGTCTATTAAAATCTCATAATCAGACCCAATACCATAGTATTCAGATTCAGCATCTGTTTTTTCTCTAAGGGTAACAAGTACATCAAGCATATCTGTGTTAGATATGGGATTTTTATCGGCATTAAGATGATCATTTTTAATGTTATCAAAAAATAATACATCTTTAAATTTAGGAGAGTATCCTCCTCCATATCTAAAATACTCGGTTATAGTTTTCTCGTCAGCTAATTTATATCCAGCAATAATATTGGAAAATACATCAGGTTTAAAATCTTCCTCAAGGGGTACCTTTCTGGATTTTTGTAAAAAAGATGATGGCTTAACTAATTCTAATGCAAAGGTGTCATCCTTATAAAGAGTGGATTTAGTTGTCTCGTCCCAATATGATCTTGTATATTTAATATAAGGACTGTCTGATGTAAATAATTTATAAATTTCAGGAAAACTTAATTTATTAAATATAAAATCCCAATAATTTTCTCCCGACTCGCTTTGATATACAGCTCTATTTTTTATATTATTATACTGAATCCCTGGAATTGGTATACTAGTAAAAAGAGGTGGAGGATATCCAGCACCCGTAAAATTAAAGAAATATCCGGTCAAAGGGTCGTAATAACGCGTTTGATTGAAATTAATATAGTTCTTTCCTACCCCAGTTGGAACAGGCGTGGAAAAGAATGGCTGAAAAATAGTATTTCCCTGCTTAGGTGAAAATAAATAATTTTTGCTAAAGACCTTTGGAGCAGGATCATTTGGAGCTACTGTGGTGGGATCATTATATTTCATTTCTTCCCTTAAATCTGTATCATAATTCTCATTTTCTGCTATAGGAATTATTCCTGTTGCGTTTAATGTTCCTGAATCAACAGAAGGAATAATTCCCATGCTACCTAGAGAGGTCGCATTAAGTCCAGCGCTAAGCTTAACGTGACCGGTATCAGATGCTATAGGGTTTTTTGATGGATTATTAGTAGACCAGTTAAGATAATCCGCAGGCGGATATTGTGGCGGATCTTGGCCTATTACTATATGCTTTGTTTTATTTGAAACTGAGTATAATCCAAAATAATCAATGCCCCCATATATTCCTTGTGGATTATAGTACCATGTACCCGTTGTATTAAATGCATCAATAGACGCAACACCAGTAGGATCGGATATGGCAGATATAAGTTTAGATGGATCTATAAATCTAGAATCATTAATTATAACTGTTATTAGAAAGGTAATATGCTTGAATGTGTCATTTTGATGTATTTGAAAAGTTATAGGTGATGTAACACTATAAGGATCTGGATCCTCTATTGATTTTAAAATACATGAAAATTTATAATCATTAAACTTCTTGTCACCTGTCTTAAATTGATCTCTTTGTTTTGTTTGTAATGAAGAATCTGTTCTTTCTTTTATCCTTACTTTAACTCCTCTAAATATAGTTTCTGCAAATCCAGATGCGCTATTATATGTGAAGTATGTGTATTTTTCCTCTGAAGGTTTATTTTTAAGATCACTGTATCTTATAGGATCTATATTATAGAAATCATTTCCTTCTACTGTGAAATAATTTAAAAAATAATCAGGTATACCTGGATCTGCATTCTTTAGAAGATTCATATCTATATTACCCACACAATAATTCGAGCTTGTTTTTAAAAGGGAGGTAGTTGCTAATATTGGTGGGTTTTCTAATAAATACCACTCATTAGTAAAATATAAAGGATCTCTACCATTGCTAAAAAAACTAGGGGAGAAGTTTAACGGAGTAAAAGCATGACTTACATTTAGTCTGTAATCATTTCCTCTAACATCTGTTCCACCCTCATAAACCCATTTGGAAATATATGGGGTAACCCTTGATTTTAGGGTTAATGCTCTTTGTGAGTTTTCTTTAAGAACATCATATTCATTATCGGTCTTACCAAAAAATAATTGATCCTTCTTAGTGAAGATTCCAGGCGTATCTTCTAAAAATTTAATATCCTGCAATCCAGCAAAGCCTGGAAATTTATCAAGATCCGTTTGTGGATTATTATTTCCAGTAGATAATAAATCGTATATATCATTAACATATAGAGAAGGTACAACATTTTGTCTAGAAAGTACCGATGGAGTTATTAATTTATATGCTGGATCAGTACCGCCTCTGAATATAAAAATTGGACCAGAAGATAAATCTCCATACCTAACTCCCATATACTTTATTACTGCATCTGCAGCAACTGCATAATCCATACCCGATATAATTGGTGTTATTCCGTCAGGTTGAACATCAATATATCTATAGTACTCTTCAGTTGGTGTTTTCCCATAAGTACTAGACCAAAAATCAATATCAAGATCTTTTAATCCATACATTGAAAAAACTCCCGTTTGTATTTTAACCAGCTCTTCAACAATTAATGTTTTAGATGTTCCTAATAAAACTGTATGTGTGTGATCTTCTATTTCAATAATAGAATGTGAATTATAATCTTTTATAGTTAGTGTATCAACTTCAGATGTTGTTTCATCTATACACGATCCTATAAACTTAACCTTAGATAAGCCATAATTAGTTCTAACATAGCTAACACCAGGAGTTATTTTATTAGAATCCTCCTTTCTTATCTTTACCCTAGTATTCTCATATTTACATCCTCCTATAAACTTTATATCAGATGTTAAATCCTTAAAATCTATTTCATTGACAAAAAGTTTACCAGTAGATGTAAAAGCTGTTTTATTATAATAGTCGCTATAAGCATAGAATGAAAAAAGCTCGTTTATTCTTTCGTCGTTTCCGTCTGTTCTCACAATAACCTCTTCGCCTATATTAAAACATTTATAAGTTTTATAATTAACACTATTTAAAACATCAGCTATAGCTTTAGCAATCTGTGCTTTAGTACCAAAGGGATGGAAATAATATGCTCCGCCCTCTTCAGTGTAGCTTCCTGGTCCCCATCCTCCTATAACATAAGTTAAATCAGATGCAATAAAATAATCAAATCTTTTATTATTCAAAATATTTACACCAAATGGATGATATAAAACTATAGCATCTCCTGGTGTTAATTGATCGCCTATTCTCAATACAGAGTATGATTTACCTGGGCTGTTTGTTATTTCAGCTTTATATTCTTTGGTTTTAATTGGATCTATACCTGCAAATAATGATAGATCTAAAATTTTATTTTTTAGTATTATAAGATCATCTTGTGTTGTAGAATCTCCCCATTTATCTTCATCCTGTGCTAATGTTGAATAATTCTGTATTTGTTTATAAGAATAAAAATTATTATTCTTATCCTTGACATAGAAAAATTTAAGTCTCTCGTTTATATGAACATCATCAGAACTAGGAATATATCCCCAAAAAGTATAATTATCAAGAAACAATCTAACACCACCATCATTGTTCTGATAGAATGGTGCTATCATTTTATTAGAAATTTGTGTTTTCGATTTTGGTTCAGGGAAGTTATTTTTGGATGCAGATTTTGTATAAAAAAGATCTCCAGATAATTGAAACTCACCAGTAGGTATATCTTCAACATAAAGACCGAAATATCTGTTAATAGAATATAAGTCTGCATCAGGATCATCAAAGAAAAATTCAAGGTTTAAAAGATTATACGATATAACATCATTTCTTTTAAACCCATCTGTGATATGCTCTTCAAATTCTATTATGTTGTTATCATTAGTGAATATATTATTTAGATATTCACCTTTACTACAATAAACACCATCTTTAACCGAAACACCATTATATAGGCTTAAGGATCTTTCCTCAAATTTTGCATCTATTAACGATTGAGAATATGCTTGGGATTTTTTAATTTTTCTTAGGTATTTTCCTATTTTTGAATTCTCACCTAAAGAATAGGTCTTAACTATAGATGATTTTGGTAATATATTATTAATCAGATGCCCTTGTAAATCCTCTATAAATTGTTTATTATAATTAGAATCCAACAATATAACATTTCCCTCTCCTCCCACCTCAGAAAAAGATGTAGAGGTAGCAGTAAATATATCTCCTGATGTGTATGTTTTTCTAGCGGATTTTATAATATAAGGGCTTGGTTCATATGAATTTCCTGTTATGGGATCAACCTCAACATTGCTTATAACCTTATATATTTTACCAATCTCCAAAGAATAAACTTTCACCTGGTACGGAAAATCAATAGGATCGTCGATTCTGAAAATCACAAAATATTTTGGAATTTTTTCACCCATCCACATAGGGGCAAGATAAGAAAAACTTTCAGAATATAGACTAGATACTAATGGAGAAACCCCCATATCATAGAATCCTGAATATTGATCTTCTAGTGAATTAGCTTGTGAGTCTCTAACTCTATCCTCATTTTTTAGTCCGAATATAAAATTAGATGGTGTTTTACCCCTATCAAAAAAAGAATAAACATCCTGTGAAAAATTAGAATCATCTGTTATTCTGTACCCCTTGTATTGATTCTTAGACATTTCTGAATTAGAATCTATAGAATTAAGCCATATATTCTGATTAGAATCAACACTTATTTTTAGGTTACCTGAAATCCTAGGATTACATCTTATGACACCGAATGATGATTTATATCTGTCTTTATTTTCTGCCATTTTTATACTGCTATTGTCCTTGTTATGCCATTATTATCTCTAAAATTAGAATATGTAGGAGATACAAGAGCAGTTTTAGAATAACTTCCACTTATAGAAACATCAAAGGAGAAAAGATCCTCGTTATTTACTTTTATATCTAATCCTATTCTTTTACTATAGGTTACGTTTCTAATTGTACCGCCAGATCTGTATCCACCAATATATCCAAGTTTATCCTGGCATCTCATTTGGAAAATTATAGGAACAACTATGCTATTTTGAGATCCAGGTTGTAAAGATTTTACAGCCAATGTTGTTGATCCCTCAACCTGTACAGAGGAGTGATTAGGTGGGGCCATAAAAAGATATGAACCACATGTGTATTGTCCTATTAAGAATTCATCATCAGAGCTAAATCCTAATTTATCAGGATATGCTTGATTACTTGATCCATAATTTGTGTCCAATATTTTATTGTATGCTAGCTGCTGATATCCAAATTTTTGTGTGTGTATTGTTGGACTAAGAACATCTGTTGGTGTAACCCAAAATCCTGCAGCATGTCTAAATTCTGGATAATTAAATCCAGCAGTTCCTGTCGCTGGTTGTGTTGGTCTAACTAAAGCCGTATAAGACCTTCTGGTTGACGAAGCCTCATTTATAAGTGTAGGGTGACTAATATGAACACAATACTCATTTAATTTCCCGCCACCGCCTGGATTAAAAACTTGTACTGATGGATTGGGCTGAACATAGGTTCCGTTCCATACAGATGTATTTTGATTTCCTGGTGTAGATGTAGATGTAGATGTTGTATTTGGATCAAATGGTAACATTGTCCCTAAATCCATTGGTATAGGTCCTGCTATATTTGTAGATAAAGATGACTTGAAATAAAGATCAGCATCAAATCCAACAGATTTAAATCTTGGATATATGAATTGGGAATTTGTATTTGCAGATTGATATGGAGATGCATGTACATAAGAATTAGATCCTGTTGCTCCTGATATAACGTTACTTGATCTAATACTGGTTAAAGAAATAGGTGTTAAATCATATTTTCTAAAATCTTTATAATCCTGTGTTGCCTTCTGATCCGTATTATCTAATGCAATAGTATTTTGCCCACCGGGTATAATAGAAGCTAGCTCTAAAGGTGATGCAGTTTCATTCTTTAATTCAACAGTATAGGTCTTAGTTATTATCTTTCCTCTATTAGATGTGTTTGTTAAATCTAATAGCTCATTATAATATCCTGCAAATAATTCAACAACAGTTCCTCTTTTTATGGGTATTGAATTTGATCCGTCGTTTATATAAACTGTAAGAACTCCCTTAGCAACAGTGATCATTGCTTTCAGGCTTGCTATCTCCTGATCCATGGCTAATAGCTTTTGGTATAGATCCAATGATTTTCCTCCTGTATCATAAAATCCAGAAGATATGACATTAGAAACATGCGCATAATACTTATCTCCTGTATTAAATGAGGTGGAAAGGTGTGTATCTAATCCTTTAGCAGTTAAATCCTGTTGTACTGCAATTAATATCTTGTCCTTCTCATTTTGAGAAATATATTGGCTGTTAGGATTTTCTGTGGATTTTTCTTGTGGAAAATCAACAATGATTGGTGCAGAAAAATCAGATTCTAAAGGATTCATTGGCCATCCAGCTTCTGAAACAGCAGCTACTTTTATTTCAACCTGCTCTCCTGATGTTATTGGTATATCTAATTGATTAATATTAGGAACGTCTGCATTTAATACGTCCTCATCCATCCAATAGTATTTCCCTGTTGTTGAGTTATATGCTTTCTTTCTAACATCAGTTTTGTATTCTGTCCAGTTACTATAAGTTCCTTTTCTTTCTGTTCCATCATTATCTGCAAATTTAATTTCATCGGTTGCAGTTGCATTTCCCTGTTTTGTAAGATATCTATATCTAACACGGAATTGTATAACTTCCTGTGTTCCAGTCTTAGTATCCAATACCCCTGCTGGTATCGGCCAAAATCCTCTAACCCTATATTTAGGTGCTTCTTTAACTTCAGGAGCAGAATCAGAAATATTATTTAGATCTTGTATTGTTGTTTGCAACAAAGCTGTCTTAGTTGCTTTTTCTTTAGTTAAAGAATCAATCTTACTAATTATACTTTCTCTTGCTGTGTTAGAATATTTAGAAACAGAATCGTTAACAAGATTTGCAAGTTCATTTCTAGCTTGATCTATAGATTTATTTAAGGCATCTATTTCATTCTGGATCTTTGTTTTTATCTGTACTGTATTTGTAAATTTATCAGATGTTGTTGTCTGAGTTATTTGCTTGTTAATTTGAACAACCTGAAAATTAGAGGAATTTAATACAGGAGTATTTGGCTTTAATCCATATACAGACGGTATTACTTTTTCTTTAGAGTTTGATAAAAATTGAGTTCCAAAATCTGAAACATAATTTTTATAATAATTATCCAAAGTCATTAATCCTTCAGATGTATTTATAGTCATTTCATTGGAATAAAAAATTACTCCATTGCTATATGCTGATCCAGTAACATGAAACTCATCATTGATTGATTTTATGTATACTGCTTGTCTCTCGTCATGCCCAACGTTTACATTAACCTGTAAAGGAGAAAGCATCTCGGAATCTAAAACTAAAGCTCCTGCTCCAATAGGAACTGGCTCATATCCACTTAATCTTTTAAGAACAACAGAGAATTCAGAAATATCAATTGATGTTATTCCAAATTTACTACCATTTTTAGTCATTAGTCTGTCACCAACCTTTAGTTGTCTATCACCACTATTTGTATTGGATATTGTATCTTTATATGTAATTGTATCTAGCTTATACTTTCTTACATTTTGATTTACTATTTGTCCATCTACTGTTAAAGGAACAGTTGTATCAAAAACTCTTAGAACAGAAAATGCTCCATTATATCTTATAACCTGAAGTGGCAAATCCTCTGGATTTTCATCTATGAAATAAGAAATGTTTTGACCCTTTAGCTCCTTCATGAACTCGAGATCTGTCATGTCATTTTTACCTTTCAGATTTGTATCAAAATAATTTTTCTGAGCATCTGTTGTGGTATTAGCTATGATTCTTTTTATAAATACTCTTTTTGTTCCAGGATCTATTTGCCCATCAAGATCGAAAGAAACAAAAAGTAAAGGATTAAGAAAGCTTTCAAAAAAGTAATTACTTCTATATTTAAAATTTGTAGGTACTTGCAGATTAGCAGGGGCAGGTGGATCTACTAGTGGGGTTGATTGATAAATTCTAGAAACTGTTCCGTCAGCATTTCTAACATTAGCATTATTATCATCAAGACCGCTAAGAGCCTTTATATTTCCATCCAATCTTTTTATCTCACTTATAAGATAACCCCAAGAAGGTATAGAAACCGTAGAGGTTTGATTATTATCATCTAAAAATTCAACACTAACGGTTTCTTGTTTAGATGTGGTAGCATTACTAAGCTTATTAATTATCTCCAAAGAATTCTTTTGGAGTCTAAGAAATTGTGCTAATAAAGAGCTTATTGAGTTTTTTGTTCCTGCCATTTTTATCTTATTTGATCTATTTCAAAAACCAGATTCTTTTCATCCACACAAACTATATCAAAAATAGGTTTGTTGTTAGCTGTGTTAAAAAGATTCTCTGTAAATCCGCCAACTAGAATAACATATAATGATCCAGATGGTGATGATAAAGGATAATTACCCTTAGCATCGGTGTATATTAAAATATTATTACCATTTAATATAACTTGGTCATCAAATACTATTCTAAAAGTTTGGCCTCTTTTCCATGTGTTAACACTATCATCTATTCTTATTATCAGATCGCTTTCCAGTGTTATTCCTAATCCAAAATTTGAGTGCTTATAATAATTTCCATACTGACTTAACGCCAATGTATTCCCACTAGTTGTATTTAATGTAAATACATATTGGCTACCATCAGGTATGGTATAATTTTGTGTGGTATTATTTAGTATTAATTTATTTAGATTGGATCTATCCACATTGATACCCTCTCCATTTTTAATTAAATCCAAATCGTAGGAAAGTTTAATATCAGTTCTTCCGTTTAGAATATTCTGCATCATTGTATAGTTTCTCTCTATCAATCCTAGGATATCTTGTGTGTTAGTAAACAGAGCTTGATTTGCAATCATTGCATCCTCTAATGAGCTTATTCTTGCATTTATAGATGTGTTATCATCCATATTAACAACCAATCCTTCAAGATTGGTAACTCTATCAGCAAGAGTAATCATCTCTACAGTCTGGTCGTTTAAAGTTCGTGAAGCCTCCTGTAAGACATTTGCTGCATCCATGAACATAGAAAGAGAAAATGATGAATAATCATTGATCGCTAATTCTACACCAGTATTTTCAACGTCAGTATCAAATTTTATATTAACCTTTAATCCGTATGAATTACCGTTTAATTTAGTAAGGGGATCTGGCTTATATTTCTTGAATCTAGGTATTCTTCCGCCTGTATTAGATATTGGTTCTATATCTTCTAAAAATAAGACTCCATAAAGATTAGTCTCTCCGTCTGAAGGATTATTAGGATCATACACATCATAATAAAGAAGAACTGCATTAAATTCAAAAGTATTAGAATCTACTGTTCCATTGTATTCTTCAATTGTACTAATTGCTGGATTGTCTATAATAGGCTTATAGTTATCAGGATTAAAATCTATCTGAATACCATCAAGTTTGCTTCTTCTATAATTAACATGAAAAGTACCTGAGGATAAATGCTTATCTATAATATCATTTCCAGAATCAAAGAATGATGGGTCTGTGTAATATGAATTAGCAGTATTTCTTGGATAATACCAAGGTGCAGTTAACGGTGTACCTTTTGAGGATGTACCCGTCACATTAGGTTCTCCTACGACATCCTGATCAAATATTGCAATCTTAGGTAATCCATTAGGACCATAAACACCATCAGAGTAGCTCCTACCTTGTAAATATTCGGTATCTGCAGGATCATTTGGTGAATTGGTTAATATCTGTCCTGGATAATAATTCTCATCAGCTACTGTTTTAAACATAACTAAAGGGGTATTACCATCCTCTGTGGGAACATGTATATAAACTTCAGAGTATGAATTATTCTTACTTTGTACAGAATTTACTATATCACACTCACCAACATATTTAACAATTCTAGAATATCTAGGTGTTGGAGTTCCTGTACCAATAACATAGTCGTCTTCTTCAACCCATCTTTTATCTGAATATGGGAATCCGCCAGTTGTGCCTGTTAAATTTTGATTTAATCCAGGTATAACTTCATTTGAATTGGCAGGTCTAAATCTTATAGCACCTAACTCTTTAATCCATTTCCAAAATACTCTTTCTGAAATATTTCTTTTTAATGTTGGGTTATAATCAGGTGAAGATAGAATAGTTGCTTCCATATTTAAACAATAGTTTTGGAAGGATACTTCCAAATTAGGACTAGTGTTATTTGGATTTACTAATGTAAATTCATTGTTGGCAACATCTAAAAAAGCGCTATCAATGGTATCAAACTGTATTGAATTATCCCCATAAACGGGATTTTTAAAGTCTGGAAGGTTTAATAAAACATATTTAGAAAACCTAAATTTATTTGTAGTGTTATTAAAAGTAAACGTAAGATCCTCCGCAGCAGAACTGAATGTATAAAAAGTTCCGCCCTGTATTTGTAGAGGCCTAATGTATGGTGTTTTAGCCATTTAGTTCTTGTTATTTTAAATATCTCCTGCTTCGAATCCTGTAGACGATATTACTACCCAAGATCCTCTTTGAGAACCCCCCGTTTTATTTATTCTATTTTCCCACTGTAGAGTTATAGATGTTTTGTAAGGAAGGCCTGCTGGAACAGTAATTTCGCTATTATAAGATGCTACAGATGTATTAAAACCTGTATAATAGGTATTAGTTGCACTAACCACCCCGGTAGCTATTTTACCTGCTACTGCATTAGTGTTTATTATTGTTAATCTAAATCCTTGGGGAACAGATGGAGCAACTGCACCACCATCACCAGCTACAACGCTAAAGTAAAATCCAGTAGCACCTGCTGAAACATTCCCGCAATCAGCGTAGATAACGCTCTCTGTGAATGTTAATGAATAGGGATTGTCAATTGTACCTATTATTCCTCCGCCTCCTGAGCTGGGAACGGCAAACGCATTAGTTGGGCCTGATGCACCAGCAGAGTTTTTCTCCTGATGGCTTCCTGTTGGGCCACTTATTATAGCAGAGCTAAACGTTACATCTCCTGCAAATTGACCGGTAGATCCAAAAACTGCAGGACCCGTTGCATTAATATTATTAAATGCTCCTGTCCCTGATATAGCTAATTGGGTGGAAGAAACTGTCCCGCTAAAAGATGCACTTCCCGCACTAGCCCCTGTTCCATACAAATTAATAGTTGATGTTCCTGACGACGGTAAAGTCACCTGGTTTGAGTAAAAACTCTTAGTTTTAACCTGTCCATTAGTGGCCTGAGAAACGTCCATTGATCCTGTAACAACATTGATATTAAATGTGTTTTCAAAATCATTAAGTTCATTTTCAACCAATAAGAAGTTTGAGTTAATTGTTAACCTAGAACCTGCTATAGAGTCTGTTCCAAGTATCTCCTGAATAGTAATCATCTTTTATTTTTTATTCTGAATATATATATCAAATAAGCTTAGATGAAGAAATAATTCTTCCTCAATACTGATCATACATCAAAAATGATCATTAGTTTCTCGAAAATTAATCTTAATATTTTATGCAAAAACAAGAAAAAGAATCAACACCAAAAGGTAAGATCAAAGGTCCTATCAAATTTCAAATTCAATTAAACGAGGAACAAAAAGAAGCAAAATCGCTAATTTTAGAAAACCCAGTAACTGTTATTAGAGGAATGGCTGGATCAGGTAAGACCCTTTTAGCATGTCAAATTGCTTTAGATCTATTGTTTAACAGGGAAGCTGAAAAAATTATCATAACTAGACCAACAGTTGCAAAGGAAGATATTGGATTTCTTCCAGGAGATTTAAAGGAAAAAATGGACCCATGGTTGGCTCCTATTTACTCAAATCTTTATATGCTTTATGACAAAGATAAAATTGATAAATTAGTTGCAGATAATATTATAGAAATTCTTCCCTTCCCTTTTATGAGGGGTAGAACTTTTCTTAATTCTTGTGTAATAGTTGATGAAGCTCAAAACGTAACCAACAGTCAAATGGAAATGGTTTTGGGTAGATTAGGGCTAGCATCTAAAATTATGATTTGTGGAGATATCTCCCAGATAGATTTAAAATCTAAAAAAGAATCTGGTCTTGATTTCTTAAATATTGTGGAATCAAGGGTTACTGGGGTAAAAGTAATATCGCTTAAGAAAAATCACAGACACCCAATAGTTCCCGAAATTCTTAGTGTATATTCTGAATATCACGACAGATAATTAAGAAATCTCATGTCTTACAGCTTCTGGAGGATATATTGTTCTTCTTTTAAATGTATCGCTATTTACTAGATCAACTATTTCTCCAGGAGCTGGATTTTTGTGATTTATAACTCTAATATATCCCTGTCTATCAAATACTGAAATGTTGCCATTTGTATCCTCTACGGAAAGATATAGTGAATAAAATCCTGGCTTATTAAAGGTCCAAATGAAAGATTGTGCATCTTTAATATCTATGAGTGTTTCTGATGTTACATCGTATTTTAATCTCCAAATGTGATTTTTCTTTCCTGGTATAAAAGAACCAACAGGATTGAAAACAACGGTAGTTCCTATAGGGACTTCAAATTCTTTATTTGTTATTTTACCATCACCTGCTGACCAGGATTCTGCTCCCAGCCAGGAATATACATTTCCTATCTTTTTACCGCTCTTATATTTCATATTTTTAATCTTGGCAACAAATGCGTCTTTAGCACCACCAGTTAATGAATCCACACCAAAATTTATAAAATCAGCATTAGGTACCAAATATCCAGTTAAATAAATATTATCTTCATCGTCTAATCCCATAGAAACACCTTCGTCTATATTTACGCCACCTGATGTAACTACATCTATTAAATGCCCCTCTGGTGAATATTTAAGTAGTAGTACATCTAAATTACCTATAGGACCTGGATAATAATTAGGATATGTGTATTCTGGCGATACAATTAATTGAGATCCATAAGACCCAGCAACATATATGTTTCCTGCTGAATCTATACTAACATCATGCGCATAATCTATAGAACTAGATCCTACAGTTTTTCCCCATAAAATTCTATATCCATTAAACTTAATTATTCCTATGTCGGTAGATCCAGATCCAATAACATTAGAATCATATCCAACAGATGTTAGTGTTAATCCTTCTGTGATTAATTGACCATTAAATGTTAACGCTAAAGCAATGTCACCATTTTTAGATGTACTTATGTTGGTTTCTGCTATAGCAGATGGATCCAATAAAATAACAGATGTTCCATTATTTGGATTTAAAAATTCTCTACTCCAATTAGATAAAAAATCATAGCTTGAATATTTATTAAAATAAACAATCTGATCAGTTGTTCCGATCGAAGAATATCCTAAATAAAGATCTTCAAACGATTTCCCTAAGCTTATTGAAGGCTTACATTCTTTCCTTCCACTGTTTGGCTTATTGATCCATCTGATATTTCCATCCGGCTCTATTCTAGCAACAAAAACACTTTGAAGTGTAGTTGTAAGGGTGTAATTTCCGCCAGACAAGGTTCCATTAAATGTCCCTGCAACATAGGTATTTCCGACCTTATCTATTTCTACACAATCAATGATATTTCCGGATGTGGAGCTAGGCGAGCTAAAAAGAGATGTTGAAACCTCTAGTTCTGCATCCCAGTTCCATCTTAAATAAAAATTAGATGATAATTCGTTAGTTGTATTGTTTCTATTTTTTATTTTATATCCCACAACTATCACATTACCAAATCTATCTACTTTTATTGAGGTTGGCTCATAATCATAATCATATGAGGATGGTACTGAAAGATCCTCACCATATTTTCTAGCCCATTGAACAACGCCAAATTTATTATACTTAGCAACAAATATGGATCTACAATTAGTTGATAAAAGTGTTGTATTGGTCGATGATGATGTGTTATTTCTAGGACCTAAGAATATGCTTCCGGTAAAGAATCCAGTAACATAAACAAATCCATCATCAGCACTAAATACACTTATTCCTTTATCATCTGAGGTGTCACCTATTCTAAGCACCCACTCATATTCATCTATATAATTACCTGAATCTCTATCTGCGCTTCTTGCTACATTAGAATTTTTCCAATACTCTTCTTTAGATGCACTTCCATCTATTATATCTCTTAAAGGTGCATCTAAAAATAAATCATCAGGGTCGGTTCCTGGAAATGCGTCTAAGACCTTATCAAAATCATACCTTAACCATGAAGGAATTTTCCATGATTTTCTATCTACATGGGGAAATTGTGGGTCTTTACCTGAAATAGTTACACCACTTAAAGGTCCTACTATAAAAGAGAAATTTATAACAGAATCACCTATACCTATATTATTTATAATTGTTGGATCTATATTTGGACTGTATGGGGTATAATGAACAAAATCCCAGCCTTCAATTCCTGGATATTTTGATTTTGCATGTATGAAAGGAATTAGATAATTTGATTTCTTTAAATAGGTATCTACCGGATCTACATAGGTAGCAAATTTTGTAAAGTCCCATAAAGAGGGCGATGCGTATATGTCTCCTGTCCTATAAGGCTCCGAAAGATAAAAAAGATCATCGGGATATTTTGTAAAATTCCCATTAATTGATTTTACTTTATTAATAAAAACATATAAATCCTCATAATCATAATCCATATAATTAATTGGACTAAAATTATTGACAGTTCCAGGATCATTTGTATAAACCTTAAATGAATTCCCGTTAAAATAAACTAGATTATAATTATCTTCACCTAGCTGTACTATGAAAAATATTCTTCCGTTTCCTATATTAGTTATGTTTCTAGTTTTACCTAGAGGAAGTATAGGATCGCTTGTATGATTCCAGCATCCCCATCTTTCATTATCATAATAATTTATGCCGTCTGATGTTCCTATCCATTTAGAATTAACCTCATCAATGCAGATAGAATAAACATCATTGCTGCTTATGCCCGAATTTTGGATTCTTAAAGAAGATATTTTAAACCCATTATAGATTTTAACACCGTCATCAGTTGCTATCCAAAGATTTGATTTTTTACCCACATATTCATATTTCATCTGTCTTATAGAAAAAACAGAAAGATCTATTAATCCAGGGGTATTAAATTCTATTTTTTCCCAGTTAGCGTTGCTTCCTGATGCGGGGAAGGTTGAGCTATTGCCCTGTGTGTTTATTTTTAAATAGCAATCTCCGTTATATGTAACTATATTTCCAATATCATAAACGTCAGTAATATTCCATGCTGGGCCTGTTGTAGAGATATCTAAAAATTCTTTAGTAGAAGCATTGTAAAATAATAATTTATAAACATCTTCACTACTAGAAATTGGGCTAGTATAATATTGCTTGTATCTAACATACATAGCAAAATTATCGGTCATTCCATCAACTGCTAGACATATAATCTGAAACTGGCTGTCAGGAACGGGAACAATTATATTATTCTCTGCATTCTGCAATCCAGATATAGGTGATGTGCTAAAAACCAGAGAAGATTCTGCATTATTTCTATTATAGATAACTAAAGGGATTTGACATCTTTCACCATAGCACCACCAGTTATCATACTCATCATTGTAGACTTTTCTAGGAATACATCCCACATATTCTCCGCCTATTGGATATGCATCTATGTTGGTAGAGGAGTTAAATAATTTTACGAAATAATCACCGCCCATTATTATATCTCCACTAGGATTTTGTGTTATAGAGGTTGGAGCATCCATGCTAGGGGAAGTTCCAGTTTGAACATCATAGGCATCAGTACTTTCATTGTATGGTATTGCTAGAGCTGTTAAAGGAGCTCCTATAGGACTTGAGCCTATTCCATAGTTATCGGGGAGTTTAGAGAATCCATTTACACTGTATGTGAATTTAGATATTCCAGGATCCTTAGAATTATTAAGTTGGATACATGCTTCATTTAGATCTAAATAATCTAAGCTTAAATTTGGAAGAATAGATTCATCCATTGTTATTCCTGTGGTATCTTTTCCTACTCTTAATTTATCCCTATTTTTTATGTTATAGATTGAAAATCCTCCTAGCCAATCGTTATGATAATCATACATTCCCCATGTCTGTGCATAAACATTATCCCAATCTAAAAGATCAAACGCATCCCAGTTTAATGCTTTAGTCCCATAAAATCTTGTGTTTTCTGTTGGAAGATCTCCATTGAATTCATAATCGACATACTCATCATATGAGTTAGCACCATTTATGATTGGAGCATTATATGATTGAACTGGTATAAGGCCATTATACGCATATATTCCTCCGCTCATGGATATACTTAGAACTTTGCCATTAAACGAGCTACCCGATCCTAATGGAGCTTTAAAAGTAACTCTAAGCCATTCTGTAACAAAAGGATCTGTAATATTAGAAGATTCAATAGTATCAATACCAAATTTAGGCTCTTTTGTTGAATTATTTATACTAAACATCAGATTACCAAGTGTTGAATCCAGTCTTCCGTTAAAATCTACAGTTCCACATATATTATTATCATAGCTAACTGTAATTGTACCAGTTTTTATTATGTTTATTAATAGCGGATTTAGTATTTCTGTGCTAGTAAAGGGTAATGTAAATCCAGTCGTTGTTACATTAGATATTTCATATGATCCACTTCTATTAATTAAGGTTCCAACGTTGTTATCTATAATAGTAACAAAATCTCCATTAGCAAAAGTGTGTGGTAAATATGATGGATTTATAGTGGCAATAACAGGACCAATACCCCCTCCTGGACGTAAGCTAGTAAAGCCTGTTAATTTTGTAGGCTTAAGCCCAAAATCAACTGCTGCAGTTGCGACAACTTCGCCAAATGTTTTTAAAACCATGCATTCTTGGCCTTCATTAAATTGATTTCCATATTCTGCAGCATCATCAACATTTTCAGAAATTTGAAATTTTGGTATCATTCTTTCCACGGGAAATAGCCATCTTGAATCATAATCTTCCCAGGCTCTTTTTGTGTTATCCCATGTATAAACTTCTGCCTCCCTAAATCTAGCAACATTAACTATCTCTATCTCCCTTGTTTTAACCTCAATATACTCATTAAAATATGCGGTACATATATCATTAAACCCGTTCCATACCCTACATCTAACAGAGTATACCCCGCTATATGGAAGTATCAATGGGATTCTCCAATATTTATTTAGCTTGTCTCTTGTCTGATATTTATATGGATTTTCACCCGTTTTAGTAACCGTCCATTCTATCTCATAAAATCCTGCAAATCTTAAATTACCCCATGAATAATATCCATCCGAATGGAATGAGTAATCATAATAATTAAGTGTTACATTATCAGAAAATAAATTAACAAGTTCTACTTTCCAATTATCTAATGCCGCATCAGTTTTAGACCAAAGTAGTTTTACATATGCGTTTCCTGTTGAATTATTATATGTAAACACCTCAGCAAGAAAAGAATAAGAGCTATCAGAATTGGACGTAAACTTTAATTGTAATCTTCCTGCTGATGGAGTTAAATAAGCTATCCCTGTCGGTAAGGTAACATTAAAGAATTGGCCAAAACCCGTTAAAGGATCAAATGTGTAATTTACAGAACTTGAAATTAGAGGGTTGCCTGTATATGAAGTTATATTCGAAAGAGATGCTGTTGTGGTGGTATAATATGCAATATTTCTGTCTAGATTTCCCCATTTATTATCCAATTCATCCCAACTTAAATTAAAGGAAGTTACCTCTAATACTGTGGGAAATCCAGAGGGTACTTCGTATTTTTGTCCATCACCCAATTTAAAATATCCACCCATTTTACTATCACCATCACCCAATCTATATTTAGGAACTCCTAGGTGGTCTCTTTCATAATAAAAACTATCTATAGCATTAGCTAATTTCTCAGATTGCGTTGGAGATAGATAATTATTAGCAACAGTAGGAAGTGTTACATTTCCATATGTTGTATAATTATATTCAAAAGGATCTGGTCCAACATATGGCGTATATGGTATGGAATTATTAGGTCTTAATCCAAAAGGTCTTAAATCCTCAATGTATCCAAATTTAGGTGTAGCAGATATTTCTACATCTATACCCTGATTTAATTCATCTATTTTTAATTGATCTATCCATCCCCTAGTTTTATAAATTTCAAAATATACACCCTCACCAGTTATATCTATAATTCTAGCATTGAGCGGTAAATAATCTTTCTTAAGCTTTTCTTTTAATCCAAAAAGCTTGATTAAAACCTCCTCAGGTGAAAATGCAAATACATTCTCCACTACAGGATATCCAAACTCGTCAAACTCATCTTCTACAGTTCTGTTTATATCATAATAAAGTCCAAAGAGAGATGTTTTCTTAAAGGATGATGAGGGAAATATTTGCTCAAGGGATGATTTTATTCCATATGTACCGTCATCCTTTTTACCGTATACCTCTACTTGTTTATACTTTCCTGAATTTTCGTCATCGTGTATATTTGCAATAAGAGTTGATTGACTTCCAATTTGCGAGTTTATGGAATCTATCACAGATTGGTTTTCAGAAAGAGCACTTTTTGGAGTTCTACCAGATTTCTTAATATTCATCCAGTATTCTTTGATTCTTAAATCTTGATATCCAAAAAATCTAATTGCATTTATTAAACCCTTATAAGATCCCATATATGGGAATATCTCATGGCCTTCTAGTAATAATTCTTTTCTCTTTGTGTTTACAATATCATAATCAGGATATGGCTCGCTTGGATCGCTGTCTCTTATAATATATGCATCCTCATTATTTAAACTTCTTCCAAAATTTTTAAGTAGTATTTTATATCTTTCGTCTTCCCCTATCGTTTCTCCATGGATTTCTATTCTTGCAATCAATTTAGGATATCCTAATGAAAGATCTTCTATAACAAGGGTTCTACCAAATATTCCTTCATCTGGAGAATTTAGGGTTAAATTTATAGATACACTCGATGATGTTATGCTATCACTAATTCTTTGAGTACCTGAAAATGTTTCAGTTGAGTCATAATCTATTTTATAATAAGCATCCTGTATAACATTTAAAATAGGAGCATCTAAATTTACATCCTCTGTTATATTGTATTGATAAATATATTCAGAAACATCGTTTCTTTCCTCTATTGGATAAATAAAAACATCAGAATTTGTTAATGTTACATTACATATTTTATTTAGGTAGATATTCTTTCCAGACGCACTAGTTATTCTAGCATCCTTAGGTATTCCATCACCAAGAATAACAAGCTTATATTCGCTATATTTAATTTGGTCTGTATCGACATTAACTGTAATGTAATCTCTACCTGAAACTATACTAGCTTTTAAACCGGTGAATAGATCAAAATCTATCACATTTCTTGTTGTTTCAAAAGATACCTTCCATATATTAAAAAGAAGAGTAACATTGATCTCTGATAAAATAGCATTATCCTGTATTGTAATAGTATTATTAACAGGGTCAACCGATAATATCTCAGATCCATTGGGAAATTGAGCACAGAATAATTTAGACCCGACATAATCCTGAAGAGGAGGTACGTCTGTTCTTATTAAATTAGAACCAAGTACAAATTCACCATAAATCCCAGCTGCAGAAGAATCTGCATTAACATCAGGAGTTATGTGGGGATATCCATAAACTGTTTTTCCTGTAAGATCCTTAAATTTTTCAACTATAAAAAAATGCTCGGTTTCAAAAAGATCAACAGAAACGCGGGGAAGCATGAGTCTTGCTTCCCAAAAATTACCATTCCAAATTAGATTGGTTTGATGTCCGCTCTTATTGAAAAATATAAGATTATTATAATTCATTATCTAACGTACTTATTATTTTTAGGAACTCTGTAATTCATAAAATTTCTAATGTCCTTGGTTGATTCTACAAGTCTATAGATTACTTTTTCTAGAGATTTAAGAATTCCCATTCTTGTTCTGTCACCATTTAATGTTACATCGGATAATGTTTTTTGAAATATCATTCCCTCATAATCAAAACCCACATTAGTTCTTTCATCCTGCATGGAATTAATGTATTCGTGGTAACTTTTCTTTTCTGTTGTAAACATTTTTATAAAGTAGATGTATTATTATTTTTTAGAAATTGCTTATTCTTCATATTAACTTCGGTGTTATATGTTACAGGAACTATTTTTCTAACATCTATATTAACAGAGGAAAGCTTATTCATATCTGCTCCTCTGTCATAATATAATCCAGCTCTATCTGACCATCCACCTGTAATTATAACTATTTCATCCTTATCAAAAACTATATCACCAAATTCATCAAGACCTATAACTATCTTCTTCTTAGGATCTGTGTCATCTAAGTTTGCTATACTAATAGCGTATTTTTCATTCTTCTCTGAAACAAAAAATATAGTAACGGAATCTACTCCTGTTATAGACTCAATTATTGCAATTAGGTCAGATCTTGGTATTTTATCTCTTCTTCTTATACTTATAAAATAAGAACTTAAAGATTCTACAACTTGAGATTTTAAATTATCGAGATCATATCCCTCAAAAACAGTTACGAGTATGTTTACTACGTATCTAGATATTTTAGGATCCAATATTTTAATTTCGGTTGTAACTATTTTTTGTCCGCTTTCATCTATTACCTGTAGTATTCTGTTTTTTTGTGATTCAGTCAAAGAAAATTCACTCTCCTTCACATCAAAATAGGTCTCATTTGTTTTTAGCTTTTTAGTGATATCTGGAATTAAAAGAGTGTAAATAATATTATCATCGTCCAAATATTGATCATTAAAAGTGCTAAATGCCTCTATGACAGAGAACATTCCAAATTTTTCAAAAAATGTAATGTAATTATCAGCATTAGCTAGCACATAAGACCTAGATGTTTTAGGAGCTAGTATTCTAGTTAATTCTATAGACTCACGATCAGTTCCTAATTGCGGAGGTATTATACATTTAATTTTTAGAAACTGACTTAGAGAAACACTATTTCCAAACACATCAGTTCCATCATCATTAAATTCAAAAACTATTTTTCCTGGATTTGTTGAATTAATATTTCCTGATACTCCTATTGTCTCTAAATACTGAACAGTTATTTTAGATCCCCTTTTAGGTATAGCACCAAAATTTCCAGTACCAAATATCACATCTATTCCATTGGATATTCCAGTTTTAACTAAAACACCTTTGTAATTATATGGCATATCATATAATGAATCAAATGTTTTCCATTGCTCAGTGTCAACAAAAACCTTAACTTCAAAATTATCAATACCCGCTGTTACTCTGTCGGAAAGATTAAAGCTTTGAAGTTTATCTCCTGAACTAGTAAACGTTGATTTTTTAATATCACCTTCTATTATCTCACAAGCTATTTTAGAAGACCCATTGAGATTTATTCTTACATAGTCTTGTTGTATATTACAAACATAGCTAATACCCCCATTTACAAATTTTATTGATGCATATTTAGGGAAAAGAATAGCTCCACCGCCAACACCAGATGTGTCTGTTCCGTTCCATGTTATTTCAACGCTACCTCTAGCAGCACTGCTTCTTGTTGCATTATGGCCTGTTAATGCTGCTAATCCATAAATAGAGTTTTCCCTTACTGCAGTTTTTATGTTTAATTCTGTAATAGAATCCTCTATAAAGAATAATATAAGTTGAGATAGGTTTTGCAAGACAAAAAGTATCTGACCCCATGCAGATGCCACGGTAAATAACTGATTTGCCTGGTTGTACCTTCTTTGTATTAATTCTAAGGAATCTTGTAAAAGATCCTGAATTTTAGCCCGATTTTTTTTAAATAAGTCCATTTTTAAATTACCTTTATTCCTAAAACTGGATTACCTTGAATTGCAAACTCTATAACACATGCATCTCTGGTATCCCCCTTAAAAAATCCTAGATTAAATCCTACTTTAAGTATATCCCTAGCAAACGGACAATACGTGTATAATTGTAGTCCTATTGCCTCTCTTAATTCGGTTTCCGAAACTTCGAAATCAAAAACTAAAGATTCCAGATCTAAACCAAAAAAAGGATCGCCTAAAACAGACCCAGGCTTAGTTAGCATGATCTGTTTTATCATTCCTATAGCAGATTCCACAACGTCATCTGTTTCTAGCTTATCCGCAACATAATTTGGATCGTCTGGATTTCTTGGATATATGTCTGTAATTCTAATCATCTTCTTTATATATCGATTTAATTAAAGTTAGGATTAAACTAACTGATATATAAGTGAAAATACACCAAGATATGAATCAATTAGAGATATTAATCGAAGAAACTAGAAAGAAGGAGATGAAAGGACAAGCATTTGGATCTATCATAGGGAAAATAAATAAAAATTCAGGATTGTTAAAATGCTTAAATGAAATGACATTTTTTTTAGACACAAAATATAATAATATATCTATATCACAAAGATTCTATCATGTTTGGTTTAATATTGGTTTAGAAAATTGTATATGTGGTGATTTAAAAAAATTTACATTCAATAATAAATTTTCTATAAATCAATATGAAAAGAGAGATGCTAATTATTGTGGTACTTGTGGATCGGAGAAATGTAATAAAGAATATAACAGAGAAAGAGGTCTAAAAAAATTAGAAGAAAAATACGGTACCAAAAATATTTGGGAAATCCCTGGATATAGGGAGGGATTAGAGAATTCTAATTTAGAAAAATACGGGGTTAAATATTACACAGAAAGCAATAAATTTAAAGAGCAATCTAAACAAAAAATACAAAATAGAACATCGGAAGAAAGGAAAGAAATAAATAAAAAGAGGGAGAAAACAAATCTTAAAAAATATGGAAAAAAATGCTTACTTGAAGATAAAGAATGGAAGGAAAATAAAATGATGGAAAAATATGGAGTGAAGTATAATATGCAATTAAAAGATCATGCAGAAAAACATAAAACGATTATGGAAGAAAGACATGGAGGCATTTTACATCAATCGGATAAAATAAAAGAAAAGATAGAAAAAACAAATATTATAAAATACGGATCTAAATTCCCAATACAAAATTCAGAAGTCTTTGAAACCCAATATAAAAATACTAGAAAATTTAAAAACTATACCCTTCCATCAGGAAAAATAATAAAAATACAAGGATATGAAGGATTAGCATTAGACATATTATTAAAAGAATACAGCGAAAATGATATTATAATAGATAAACGACAAATTGCTGAGGAGTGCGGAAATTTTTATTATAACAATGGACTAAATAAATACTACCCAGATTTTTACATTAAGTCTATAAATACAATTATAGAGGTAAAATCTGAATATACCTATAATTGCGATATTCAAAAAAACCATTTAAAGAAAAATTCAGTATTGAAAAATAAAATAAATTTCATGTTTATAATATTTAATAATAAAGGAAAATTTTTAAGACATGAATAATGATCCAAATGAAATTATAAAGGGTATTAAAACATTCCATTGCAAGAACCAAGAAGGAGTATTTTCAGATTTAATCATATCCATCACCTCTGTCTTCTCAGCTTGTCCTATAGTTTGAATTGCAGTTGCATTTATAGTTACACCCCCAGGAAGCTGATATCCAAAGGTTCCAAGAAGTCTTCCTATGTTTATTTTTGATTCTGCAAGAACATATCTAACAAATAATTCATCTGAATATAAATTCTCTTCAGGAATTGCTACATATGCTCTAACCCCAACATCTTTGCCGTCTATTGATGTTCCAGTCGATGTAACTCTACTAGGATCTCTACCAAGAATACTAAGTTTCTTTGTGTTTTTGTTATAACTAAAAGCAAATGTTTCTAAAAGATATGCTTTAGCAAGATCAAAAAATGAATACAAAACCGTTCTATAAACAAGGTTATCTCCAGCAAAAGGACTTAGCATTAATTCAGAACCTAGTAATTTACTATCGCCAAAATCTTTATCAGGTGTTCCTATTATGCCTGCTCCCCCAACTTCCCTAACATCATAAACACTAACCACACATTCTGGAAGCTGTATTTGTCTTGTTACCTTAAATGATGGATGTGAAAAAAGGCTTCTATTTAATACAAATATTTTATCTTCAACTGCATATTGATAATTATCATAGAAAAATGCTTTCGCCCTTTTTATAATTCTTTTAATCTCACCATCATTTAGTGCATATGGTAAAGCACAGGAATGTGATAAATCATCTTTAACCTCCTGTATTAGTTGTTCCTCCGTTGTAGTCATTGTTATTTCTAATATTCAAAATCTTATTTATAGAATAGGAAGGCCTTTTGTCATTTAGATTATTAAATCTATTTAATGGCTCCATATAGCTAGAATCGTTTCTATTAGGAAATACCTGCGGTCTTAGCATTTTAGATCCTTTTCCCTTTCCTTTTCCTTTATGTTTACCTTTTCCGTCACCGCCGTCACCAATTATCTCGCTATCCGATGATATATGTGCAGTTGCTGTGATATATCCAGATCTAATAATTCCGCTTTCAACCTCACAACTAATTTCTCTTTCCATAGAATCTATGTAGCAATTAACTAGTTTATTTGAAAATTGAAGGTCACAATCAATTATTTTGCAATCAGTGGCTTCGTTATTCATAATAAAAGGTGAATCCTCTACCTGGCAATTCTTAAGTTCGCATCCAAATAGCCTACATCCTGATATATTCCCCTCTATTTTACATTCCACTAGATCCAAATTCTTTATAAGGCTTGCTTTTTTAGTTTCTGCGTCTTTTAGCTGATATTTAGATATTTGTGTATCGTAATTTAAAAATCCAAATTTTATATGATTATCAACTATTAAACTATATAATATGTCTTTAACATCATGAAAATATGTTTTTATAATCTGAAGATCTTCCATTAAATCCACTGTTACATGGAAATCCGGATAATTTTTCATAAATGTTTCAGGATCTATAAATGTTTCAGTTTCCTTGTATACTGCAGAGATTAATTCTGTTAGATTACTTGTCTCTTTCTGTGATAATGTGTCATTATCTAAAAGACACTTGAATGTATAATCTATAACATAATCTATAATTTCCTTTATATCGGTGTATTTTTTCTGATAGTCAGTTCCACCTAAATATCTAATCTCCATGTATCCTTCATCCAATTTAGTTAGATTTACACCCATATTTTTTTCGGTGAATACCGAGTATGAGTTTTTATCACCTAGTATTTGTTTAAATGGAGTTCCTATAAATTTATTTGATGGAGTTATTCTTTTTATTGATTTAGCATATAAAGATCCCCTTCTTTCTGGGAATTTTCTCCAAATGTATTCTTCATCAAATCCCAACACAAATTTTAAGGGATTTATGTTTCTAAGGTCTATTAACTGGGGATATTTGTCTCTATCAAAGCTTATACTAAATTGAAAAGCACATTTATCGTTTGTATAACCATTTTCATCAATCCATTTTAATGTTCTTATTAAAACAGGTATAGCTTCAAAGTAATCCATAGGACCTGTAATAAGCTCAACCATCTTCCATCCACCTGAAAAATCTGGCTCTAGTTTAAAAACATCACGAGTAGGGGAAAACTTAGAATGGTATTTTTTAAAGACTTTTACCTTCTTTCCTAAGTTTTCCCCTATTTTTTCTGCTATCTCATCCCTAGTAAAAGATGACATGAATTCAAATTCGAATCCTATTTTAGCTGAATAAAAAAAGTTTTGATCAAGTATTTTCAATTTTCTCTTTTAAATATAGTTTAGAACTTTGTAGCTCTACATCCAATATTGTACATGAAATTTTATCTTCTAGTACATAATCTTTTGTATTCTTAGCTAAATTGTCCTTTTCTACAAGTCCGACTATTCCATTTTCGAGTTTTACAAAAACTCCAAAGTTTTTAATCTTGGACACTGTTCCACTATATATTTTATTTTCCTTAGCTTCCGATAAAGAAACATCTTTTAATTCTTGAAAGTCCTTATCTTTTCCTTCAGGGGGAGTTAATTTTAGAACTATTCTTGTTGGATTTCTAAAGTCATAAACATAGAATGAAACAGAATTACCCGGATCAAATCCCATTTTTTGACCACTTACCTCAAATTCCTCGGCAGGAATTAATCCTGTATAATATTCATTCCACTCAACAAACACACCGGCAGGAGAAGTTCCTGTAACAGTTCCTGTATAAATCTGTGTTAAAGAAAGCTCTTCAACCTTGCTGTTAATTATATTTTTAAGATACTTCTTGAAGGAAACCACAAAAATATCTCTCTTTTCATCGTAGGTCTCAACCATAACATTAACTGTCTTACCTATAAATGATTGGAAATCTATAATTCTATTTGCTGCTGCAAGTGATCCAGGCAAGAAACATTTAATTCCTGAAAGATTAACCATAAACCCACCAGGACATGTTGATTCGATTCTGCATGAATATGCACTATCGTTTTCTTTTATAGCTTTAAGAAGTTCTTTCTTTAATGTTTTTTCATACCCCGCAGAAAGAGATCCATTATATGATCCAGATTTATCTTTGAAGATCACAACGTCTATTTCAATTCCCTCTTCTATCTCAAGTGGTGGAAATCCTAATTTACTTATTGCCTTCTGTTCTTTTAAAAGATCTATAGATACAGATTGGCCTATAGGAGTTTCACCTATAGCACGATCCCCGCTAATGTTTGAAATCTTAACAGTTAGAACCTGATTTTCTTCCAATTCTTTACTTGTAAAATCTATAGATTTGTTTGTGAAATTCCTTTGATAGTAACCATTGTAAAGATTATCTAAGGATTCTCTCTCCTCTTGAGAGTACCCATCCCTTGTGTATTCCCTAGTAGTTTTAGCCATTTTTTATTGTTATATTATTTATTGTGTACCTATTTTAGTACCAAATCCTAAAGAAATTTCAAGATCCGGCAAAGGATATAATAAACCTTTTGTAGGTCCTCCAACAAAGAATTTAAATCCACCTGAAATATCAGCTGCAGATCTTAAAAACTCATCCAGAAAAACAACAAAAAAGGGATTGTTTAGAGACATTCTGTCCCATCTAGGTAGGTCTTCTTTATTATAAAGAGGATTAAGTATATTGATTACCCATCTTCCAAGCATAGCGACAATCGGCCAAGGTAATTTTGAAAAAATTATATTTTGTAATTTAATATATTGTTCCATAGCATCACCAGATATAGGAATCCTTGGAGGGCTCTTAATAAGGTTCCAGAGGAGGGTAAAAGCAATATCAGAATAAGGATGCACTGGCAAGAATTGCATTGAGAATTCAATCATATCCTGAGGTCTAGACTTTAAAGGTATAGGCGGAACATTATTAAGTAATGGTATGCTTATACTTTTAGATGTGTCTGTTACCAGATTTGAAGAGATTCTCTTAATATCTACATCAGTTAAATTTTCAAAGTTATCTAATCCACCAGGTAATATCTTATTAAAATCCAATGAATTTAATTTAGATGTAACTGCACCTATTATAATACTGCCTATAGCTTTTCCAGGAATGGGTATTTGTGGTATGCCACCAGGTCCTAAAGGCATAGCTATTGTCCCGCTTTTCTTAGGCGGGAATGGAGGAGGTTCTATAGATCCTATCATAGTTCCTGCATCTTTTGCAATATCTCCTGGATTTGCAATATTAGGTACAGAGAAATTTTTAAGATCGCCTGGAAAACTTTTTAGAGCTTTATCTAATGTACTTTTAACAAACAGTTTTAAATCCTTATCTCTTAAAACTTTATTATCAGATATTGATGCTCTCTTAGCAAGTGTAGTTATATCCTTACCCGATATAGAAAGATTATTTAAAAGATGATTGCTTAAACTTGTAAGTATAGGATTATCTAAAGGCACCAAAGAACTTGGAATGGGTATTTTTGTTCCTGTTTTAGGTATTCCGTTTAATTTAGTACTAAATAGGGAAAGATTTTTTGGTTTTATAGGTGATTCATCTCCATTTAAAAAATTTCCAATTGTTCCTGTTATAGATCCTGCTAGTTTATCAAACTGATCCTTATTCTTACCTATATCACTTATAGGAACATCAAAGGATGCAACTATTTTAGAATCAGGGGAAAGACTTTTATTTTTTTCAATAAAAGCAGGATCTTCTGGTATATCAATACTTTTTATTTTACTAAGAATCTTAGATTTAAGATTTATTTTAGTGATCTTAGGTATTGTTCCGATCTTTATTTTATCAGAAACATTCTTAGCTAATTTTATAGGAGATGGAATTTCTGCTATAAGATTTTTTGATTGTTTAGGAAATAAGACATCGGGCGGATTTACAGTTTTATTTATATAATCTTTAATTGCATCTTTAACAACTTGTATTTTTTGTGATTTTTTAGAATCAATATATGATTTAAGATCTGCCTCTAAATCTTTTGTGCTTTCTCCTGTTAATGCTGATCTTCTTTTAATCTCTAGTATTTTGTCTTTCTTTTCTTTTGTATTTTTACTTATCTCATCCTGCAATTTTTGTATTTTACTAAAATCAACATTCTTAGTTGTGTTTGATAATTGTTTTAATAAATTCTCAGTGACATCCTTTTTCATTCTTTCAACGGAATCTACATTATCTCCGCCAAGATTAGGAAAAGGAAAAGAAAAATGGGGAACACCTTTGGTAAGCATCTTTTTAAAGTCCTCGCCTGGATCTTTAGTGATAGGATCCGATTTTCTAGGTATAAATCTAAATCCTCTCATACCCATTAGAAATATAGAATTACCGCTTAAAAAATCATGAAAAAATATAAGGGGGCTAGGCATAAATCCCCCTATAAATGGTATAAAAATAACTATCAATCCTATAGGTAATGGAATTATAATAGGATCTATCACAGTCCAATTAAAAGGCATAGGTATTCTAACAAAAGGCATTCCATCTAATGGATTAACTGCTGGTGGGGGTATAGGTATAATTGCAGGTGGAATATATCCAACCGGCCAATATTTTAAAGCAAGATTTGGTAAAAAACCACTTGGTTTTTCTATAGGGGGTATTCCGTTAGGTATAGGAAGTGTTCCCACTATATTTAATTTTTTACAAAATTCTTTCCAATAACAAACAGTGTAAATATTAGGACAATCTGGTGAATCTGTCATACCGCCAAATCCCATAGTGTCTATTGCTTGCCCTGATGGTCCGCAGCACTCGGAAGGACACGAAGCAGTTAGAGATTGAATCTTTGGGTCTATTCCGCATTTTATTTCATTACCCTTTGTAGATATAGCCTCAGGTGAAATCTGCTGATCTATTTCTTTTACTTTCTCCCCTATAAAAAGGAGCAGATCTTGTATTTGATTTACTCTCTCGTCTATTCCATCAGATGCAGATTTTAAAAGAGCTGTATTATCCTTAATAGGGCTTGGATTAACTATAAAATAATAGTCAGAGAGTTTATCAGTAAATACGTCAGTTGCTTTTTTAATTCTTGCTATTCTTTCCTCAATAAGTTCTTTTTGTGAAATATATTTCTTATTCCATGAAGATTTATAGTTGCTCCAAAAATTAGTAAAAGAATCATTAGGTGTACCATTTGAAGATGATTTAGGTTTAAGATTTTTTGTTAATCTAGCATCATTATCACCTCTTTCCTCGGCGGTAAAAAATAACCAACTATTAGAGGAAAGCTCGTAAAGAGTAGAATATAAAAATCCATGATCTCTTTCTATGCGATCTATTATTTCTTGTTTAGTAAGGGTTGTGTCCTCTATAAGTCTTATGAAATTGTAAAAAGGTGTATTTAAAATAGGATCCTCATCTTTTTCAATAACATAATTATCAAAAGATTTTAAGAAGTCATTTTTTTTACCTCCAAGAACTCCATTAGTACCAAACTCCATACCTATTCTTAATTTTGGTATGTTTATCGTCTGATACTTATCAGAAAAAGTGCTATTAGGAATATCTATATTTATTTGATCATATTCAAGGGGTTTTCCTAGAGAATGTGGATATTGAAGAATAAATTTTATACCAAAATATGCAGCTGGCTTTTCTGTGGTATTATTATAGTTAACAGGACTAATATAGCCAGTTGTTTCTTTTAATCTACATGAGAATTTTTTTATTTCATCAAGAGCAATAGCTGCTTCTCTAGATCCTAAAACTGCATTTATAGTTAAGTGAAGTGAATCAGGATTATAATTTATTTTAGATGATTCCATCTTCACATTCTCTACCATTCCTTTTGATACTCCTTCCCATACGGCAGAAGTGGCAAAATTGAAATAATAATTTCTATATGATGATATAACTTGGTCTAAACTATAATTTAATTTTTTAGCCATTGCTTCTCCTATAGCTAATTTTTTAAGATAAGAATCATAAAGAGAATTGTAATAATTTTTTATAATTCTATAATGATATAACATCTCCTCAAGATCTTTTTCTGCTTTTTCGTATCTTAACTTTAATTCGTTTTTTTCTCTAATATCTTTAAATATAATTTTTGTTTGAATAAGACATTGATTTACTGCATCGGCTACCTCCTGTGTGTCAATTCCTTTCGGATCTATTGTGGGTTCTGGATCTGGTGTTTCGATATCAGGTTTACATATATCTTGTAAAAATGTTGATAAATCTTCTTTTGTAAAAAGCGGTTCTCCAGTTTCAGGATTGATGGGAATATCAGGCTCGCAAAAAATATCATCAACTATATCATAAATATTAAATGGCGTACTAGAAGATCCCATTGATGCTGTATTTAATGCCTTCTCCTTTTCTGCTAGTTTTTCTATTCTTTTTATTACGTCTTGATCATCAATAGCAGAATTAGAATTATATTTCTTATTAAAATCTTTTACACATTGCTTTGGCTTTTTTGCTTTACCCTTTAATTTATTTAGTATCTGTTCAAGTGTAAATTTAGGAGCTGCAACATGATAGAAAAGAGGCGTACCCATATTGGTTATGACCTCTATACCAAATGAAAAAGGTCCGATTTTTAAATCTCTTTTTTTAAGATTTGCACCTTTAAATTTTATATTAAGAAGACCAAGATCAAGATTATCAGATATCATTTCTTTAGCTCTGTTTAATCTAGGCTCCAATCCTTTGCTCCCTATAAATTTGTCAAACTTTGAGTTTTTTGTGAAATCTGGTCTATCCTTAATATTTCTAATGGATCCTTCTTTATCCAGTATTTTCCAAAAAATTCTATTTGCTAATTCTTCCCCTTCATATTGGCAAAGTATTTCGTTTATTTCATTATCAGTTAATGATAGAGGAACAGGTTCTAATGATTTTTCTAATTCTTTTCCAACATTTTGTATTTCATCATCGCTTGGTAATGTTGTTGCCTGGCTATTTAACTGAGCCATAGCATCCTCTGGTGTTATTGTACCATTAGCTAGTTTGTCGCCTATTTCCTGTAATTTTTGAAGATCCAAAACTTGTTTATTTTTAAGTTAAGATTTTGTTACTTTAACAACCTCTGATGTTGATAAATTTTCATAGCTTTCTGCTAGGCTTGTCATAGTTCCTGGTGTACATGGAAGCTTTGCATCTATAGCAGCAGCCATTGATTTTAGAAACAGCCATAAGGGCTCTGCTAGAACAGCAGAATAAACAGGGGAATGTCCAAGCTTTGTAAGCTTACCGTCCATCCAGACCTCGTTACTGCTTTGTTTAATTCTTGTTGTGGCAGTGCTTTCTATCTCGGAGTTAGCATATTCTGTTATTTTTCCGCCTCTAAACTCAAGACTTGATTGCTGGCCTGCATGTGTTATTGTAATGGAGTTATCATTAGAAATAACTATAGTTGATTCTTTCAAATCTATCACTAATCCCTTTGCAACTGTGTAATATATTTTTAATTTCTCTATACCATCATATATTAAAGAGTGTGCTCCCTCATAAGATGCTTTAATCTCTTCTATAAGGTCTTTAGAGAGCTCCTGCACAGCTTTATATTCGGGTGCATAGTAATTACCATTATTAAATTGAACGTGCACTACGGCTCCTATTTTAGGTATACTAACTCTACCTGAACCACCGTTATCTCCGAATGAAATATCAAATCTTTGAAATGCCCAAGGAAGTTCATCATCCTTGAGATCATCAAAGATTCCAAAAACCTTAACCCTACATCTTGCTCTAAATTCAGGGTCTTTGTTATCCACAATAACTCCTAAAAAATGCTGGGTTCTTTCTATATTAGATTCTTGTAAATTGTTCATCTTTATTTATATACTCTTCTATAAATATTATCATTTACTCCAGGATTGTTATTTCCTGTAGTAGGAACTCTTGGGTACTCATCAGAATTTGCTAGGCTCTCTTTGTAAAGCTTTGCGTTTTCTTGTCTTTCGTTATTGTATACATCATCATGCAAAGATGGTTTATAAATCTCTGCTATATTTGATTGCAAGCTTCTATACATATTATCATTATTGACTTGATATACTCTATCAGGTAATCCTAAATCCTCTCCTGGATTTTTAGAATATTGATCATCATGAACACCTCTATAAACTCTATCTGGTGCTGACAGATCACTTCCTGGTACATTATTATAGGCATCTTTATTGACTATAATTTCAGGATATACTCTTTCATTAGGCGGATTAGTTGGATAAACATCAGTTCCGCCCGGTATTACAGTTGGATATATTCTTTGCGGTTTGCTAAGATCCTTTATTTTACCTTCTAATGATGCATCAATAATAGGTGTATCTTTATTATCCATACTGTATGTTATCTTAGGAACTCCTAAATCTTTTCCGGGAACTGTTGGATATTCATCCACTCTTATACTTGGATAAGACGTAACATTTTTTACCTCTGAATCGTTTTCTTCCTTCTTATAAACATTTGCTCTTATAGTTCTATATTTTCTTTGCGGAATGCTCATTTCAGTTAAAGATGCATCACTAACCATTGGCTTATCTGTTACAACATATTTTAATGAAGGAACACCTAAATCAGGTCCAGGACTATCTGGATATTGATCATTGTCATTTTGAGTGTTAGAATATATTCTATCGGGCAATCCTAAATCTCTTTTTCCTGTATATACATCGGATTCACTCTCTGGTAATTTAGTAACATATTCCCTAAAAGGAGCACCTAGATCCCTACCTGGAACTTGTTTATACTTGTCCTTGTCGTTATCGGGTTCCTCTTTTCTTATAGAAGGAACTAAAGCATTACCTAAATTTTTAACTTCATTATAAACCGTGGACACATTATACTCATCAAAATCATTAGATGAATATTGTGGTGTTTCTGGATTATTTGGATAGACATCAGAAGGATTTTTTGGTTCCTCATATACTCTATTAATTCCTCCTAGATCTTTACCTGGAACATCCTTGTATTCATCTACAACGTTTTCTGGATATTGGGCTTCGGATGGATTAGTAGGATAAACGTCAGAAGGATCTCTAGGTTCTTTATAGATTCTTTGATTACCCCCTAAATCTTTTCCTGGAACATCAGAGTATTCATCTTCCGTATTATATGGATATTCCCTTTGTGGAAGTCCTAAATCAACACCAGGGTTTGTTGGATACTTGTCTGCTCCCGGAGTAAAATCATTTGGATAAACTCTTGCAGCAACGCCTAGATCTCTTCCTGGAACATCAGCATATTCATCTCCTGTATTATATGGATATTGTCTTTGGGGTACTCCAAGATCAACACCTGGGTTTGTTGGATACTTGTCTGCTCCTGGAGTAAAATCACTTGGATAAACTCTTTGTGGTACACCAAGATCTCTTCCTGGAACATCAGCATATTCATCTCCTGTATTATATGGATATTGTCTTTGGGGTACTCCAAGATCAACACCAGGGTTTGTTGGATATTCATCAGAAACTGGTGCCATGTTAATTCGATATACTCTTTGTGGTACACCAAGATCATTACCGGGAACTGTAGCGTACTCATCAGCATTATTAGATGGATATTGTCTTTGAGGCAATCCCAAGGAAGGTCCAGGATTTGTAAGATACTCATCAGGGTTAGGGGTTATGCTGCTAGCATAAACCCTTTGCGGAACACCCAGGTCAACGCCAGGGTTATCAACATATTCATCATATGAATTAGCAGGATATGTTCTTTGTGGCAATGCTAAATCCTGTCCTGGATTAGTTGGGTATACATCAGAATTAGAAACATTTGTTGGATAAATTCTATCAGGAACTCCAGAGTCTACTCCAGGAACCCTTGTATAAAGATCATCAGAATTGATTGGATATTGTCTTTGAGGTAAGCCTAAATCAACACCTGGATTATTTCCATAAACATCATTTGCACTTCCAGGAGGTGCTGGAGTTCCTGATGGATATTGGTTGCCCAATCCATATGTTAGATTTTCTGGTACAGTTGCATAGACATCTTCTTTTAATGTTGGATATTGTCTTTGCCCTGGACCACCAAATCCTTTAGATTGAGGCCTGTAATCACCTAAAGGATCTTTTGTATTTCTCACACCATTTACTAGATCTTGGGCTGAATTTAGGGATCTAACAGCATCACTGATATTAAATCCATAGGCATTTCCTAAAAGCTTTTTTGTTACTATCGGCGATACCTGTTGCTGTACAACAGAGGCAACAGAATTGTTGATAAAGTTATTAGCTAGTCTTGTGAAAAGATCGGTATTATTATCTATTTTAAGGGTTGTTGATATTTTAGATCCATTCAAATTCCAGCTATCCTGTATTAATAAAGGTGCAAATGTAGATTCATTCTTTAGTAGGTCAGAAAGAATATTATATTGCATTTTATACTCCTTTACGTTTCCAACATGCACTTTAAATTTATTAGCTACCGCTATATCATTCTTAGTGTTATCTAATTTAGTAAATGGATATGATTCATCAAAATTAAACTCACATAGATCCAATTGATACATTAAGATGTATGGAGTAAGCTTTTCAAAAGAGTTTACAAATTTTCCTAGCTCTTCACCTGGGTTATTACCACTTTCCGCAGCCTTATCGTTTAGTATACCTGAAGATTGCGCTATATTTTTTAAATTATCAAAGGTGCTTCCCACTCCAGAAATATTAAATGGATTTAAAACATCCGCTAGATTTTTTTGTAGATCTATCTGTCTTATCTCCGTGACAATAATCCACATTCTAAATTTTCTAAGGTTATGCGGAAGCATGTCCCTGTGATACTGAAAATCATAAGTTGCTTTTCTATAAAGATCTGCCATTGCACTTATTCTTAAATCTATAGCATCTAAACAGTCAAATGTCAGAATTCCGGATCTTTGTTCTTTGTATGTTGTACCCCCACCTATTTGTCGGGGTGTAGTTACCTTTAATATGGAATCTAGCCCATCAATTGTTTTTATAAACCAAGGACTTTTTTCGTTTATACTAACTATTAAATTTTTAAATGCAATTAACGCATCAGCTCTGTGTGCTATACCCCCGCCTACATTAGCTCCTGTATCAAGAGGTATTGCTCTTCCAAATTGATCTTTCTGTAATCTTCCTTCTATCTCCTGATTTTCCATTGCACTTCTCCTCTCTCTTAAAAATGACTCAGCAGTCATGTAATGGAAATTTTCAGTATAGTTGGGATATTTATCGATCTGTTGTCTTGACCCATGGAAAAAATCTGCAGCTCCGTTAGAAACTTTCATTCCCTTTATTCCTCCTGCAATATTGGAGGTAGCACCCTTAGAAAATAAAGGACTAATCGGTAGGAAAGATTCAGGGTCAACCAATCCCTCATGTCCCATATCAAACATAATTCTAAAACCAAGATATGTTGGATCCTCTTTCTGCCCAGATGATGTTGTTGTTAGGCCCTTTAAGAACATAGTTCTTCCTTTGTCTACACCCCTGTTTAGAATCTGATTTTGATCTGTTACGCTAGAAGCATTGCTTTTGATGTTACTTAAAAAATCTGCCATTTCTTTTTGTTTTAAACTACAGGTTCAGGGTCCGATCCTCTACCATCATTTATTAACCATTCTCTCTTACCCAAAACAAAAGTTTGTATTATTTTGCTTTCTATATACTCTATATAAGATCCCATAATCATATAAGTACCGCATAAAAACTTATTGTCAACCTTTCTACCTATTTTATGAGCCTCTTTGTCAATCGGTGGTTTATCAACTCCTTCACCCGCTGCTGCTTTTGCTTGCTGAGGATCCGCATGTACTATTCTAGTTGGAACAGTTTGTCCCCTATAAATCCACGGTACAAAAGCATGCATTTGGGTTTCTAAATAAACTTTAAAATTTTCATATCTATTAATTGGGTTTTGGATCTGTGCTTGATGTATATTCTTATGCTGATTCTCCCCATATTGAGTTCCTATCCATGTTCTTTTTGTCTCTTTCTTATATACATCCTCGTTTACCCTTCCCTTAAACAATGTACTACTCCTTCCAAGATC
>Ga0214921_10000448_pt1 | contig 76758 bp, 135 predicted proteins | sample LL1505_MetaG_FD_177992 | JGI IMG/M metagenome (GOLD analysis project Ga0214921, IMG submission 177992) | Freshwater microbial communities from Lake Lanier, Atlanta, Georgia, United States - LL-1505 | ecosystem: Environmental > Aquatic > Freshwater > Lake | place: USA: Georgia | collected... | reverse complement strand
AATTCCAACGCAACCTCCACTTATAATAAAATCATTTTTATTGAAAGCTCCCATAACAACAGTATTGTCATCAAAAGCTTCTATAATTGGAAGTCCAGCTATATCGTTAACGCTAAAAAGAGATCCAACAAGATTATCTGTTACAGAAAATAAACGGCCATTTGTTCCATCTATTGTGAATCTGTCTACTCCAGAAGATGGATTCGTATTATAGCTTAATAAATTAATTGCCCCGAAATTATCATAAGTCATTCTAAAACCACTTAAATTAGTATCAAAAGCAGAACTTCCAGCAATACCCGTGTTAAATTCAAGTATTCCCGATCTTGGGTTAATTAATATATTAGGCATATAGATAGATTACACTTATGTTAACAAGAACCTTCCTTTTAAAGATTTATAGTTTTGAAGAATTTCATTTGCAGATAGCGCACGATTGTAAATCATTGCTGTTGCTATGTTTCCAGTGAAGCATCTATTCTCATACTCATCAATACCAATCTTTATATCATCTAAAAGACTACTAGCATGACTAACTGTATTAGTAGCAGAGGTGATTCCGCTAGATTCACATAGATATGCTGTTGCTGCTGTGCTTGTAACAGAAATTGCAACCATACACCATGTCAAATTTGGTATTGTTAATCCACTACTCCAACCATAAGTATTACCAGCATCGTTCCAAGTATATCCAAGTTGATTGGATGAATAAAAGCTCATTCCAGTAGTATTTGTTCCTCTGGAATATAAAATACCATCATATGTACCTTGATTTCCATTACGTCTTATCCAAGTTACAAATGTCGCATCTGTAACTGTAATAGATCCTAAACATTGAACAAAGTCATCAGCTCCATCGAAAATAATAGAACCACCATTTGCGCTGTTATAAGTTGGTCCATTTGTAAGTGTTCCATTGTTAGAACCAGCTAAATCCCTCCAAATTGTTCCACTTCCAGAATAGCTTTGTTTATCTGCTGCGTCAAGACAAAGAACTAAACCATTTGTAACTAAATCTGGTCCACCTGATGCACTCATATTTTATACTTTCCTTTTAAAGCATTATAGTTTTGAAGAATTTCTGTGTCTGTTAAGGCTCTATTATAAATCATAGATTGATATATTTTAGTTCCTTCAACAATCCAATTATCTTCTTGGTCATCATAACCAACATTTATATAATTTTGATTATTTAAATTATAAGGATTTGATGCAGTTGCGCTTAATATTCCATTTACATATATCTTTGCTATTGATCCATTAATTGTTGCTGCAATTATATATTTTCTTTTCCATGAATTTGCATTAATTATAGCTCCCAAATCAATATTATAAATTCCATCGTTTTCAGCTGCGTAAAGTTGAAATGTATAAGTACTAGCTCCACCATAATAATATCCAAGGACTACTCCTCCAAAATCAATATTTGATGAAGATAAAAATGCACCATAAGAATTAGTTGGAGGAGCATCTACTGCAACCATATAGGTCATGTTATTTGTTACATTCGTAAAATTTCTAATAAATTGAATTTTTGAACTATTATATATTGAAAGAATAAATCCCTTGTCTGATGAAAGTGTTACATTTGTTAAAGTGCCAATTCCATTTTTTAAGGTAAGATCTCTACAAGTTGAACCGCTAGAGTAACTTTTTGGATTTGCAGGATCAATACAAAAAACCAATCCATCAGTAACTATTTTAGGAGAATGATGAAAGCTCATAAATTAAACCTTCCTTTTAAAGCATTCCAATTTTGAAGAATTTCAAGATCAGATAAACCTCTATTATATACATTAAAAAAATTTAATCTTGCGTTCCAAGTTGAACTATTTCCACCATATTCATCTGAGCTACCTAAATCAATGTTAGTTGAATTTAAATTGATATTTGCTGCAGTAGCTGTATTTGTTATTAACGTTCTTCCATTTTTACTAATACTTCTAGTTGAGCTATTCGTTAATCTTCTAAATGTCCATATATTCCAAGTTTGAGAGCCTCCACTAGCAACATTCGTTCTTGTATCTGGATCGCAACATCCCCCTTGATCAAAATAAACAACATTATCGCTCCATGTAACATGAGCAAAAATTCCTCTATTTGCATATCCAACTGATCCATAAAATTTAAATGCAGAAGTATCAACCAGACTATTTTGCATACAAATTAAAAATATTGTATATCCAGTTGTATCATTTATATTAAAAGAATTTGAAGCTGGACCAGTGCATCTATTTCCAAGAGTTGTAAAGTAAGAAAGTGCTCCAGCAGAAACAAAAGATGGACTAGAATACCAATTGAAATTTCTATTATTTCCACTTAAATCTTTCCAAGAAGTTCCAGTTCCAGAATAACTTTTTTTATTAGCAGCGTCTAAGCATAGTACTAATCCATCAGTAACTATCTTAGGATTATATCCTACTCCCATATTAAAACTCCACAGTTAATTTAGGAATATCTTTTCGTTCTCCATAGATTGTATAAAAATAATAGTTTCCATTATTACCATTTGTGATTACTCTTCTATTATTATAATCAACAACATAAATATTGGAATATACATTAATTGGAGTGAGATTAACTGAAATAGTATTTTCGTCAACTAAAGCGGACCAATAATTTGGAAGGTTTATGATGTTTTCATTAGTTTTTCCTCTTAGGAATACTCCATGCTCTGGGCCTTCTAAACTGGCGTATTGAAGTTTTTTATTGTTATCTAAAGGATGATCTATTAAGAATGATTTAGATGTTGCTGCAAAATGCCCAATTACTGTTGTTGTTCCAGAGAAAGTTTTTTCTCCTAATATTGTTTGATTGCCAGTTTTAAATACAACATTATCATTAATAAAGCCGCTAAGATTATTTATTTTATTATTAAGAGTAGAGCCAGTACTAGCAAGATTATTAATATTAGCATAAAGCGCTGGAGTTACTCCTACTCCACTAATGTAAAATCCAATTCCTCCGTCAGCTGACCCAGCTGGATCATTAATTGAAAATGCACTATTATTAATAGTAATTACACTTATTGACTGTGGGCTTCCAAAACTTAGGCCTGTTTTATAAAAACTAATAGTTCTTGAACCCAAAGTAGATGTAGTATCATTATTGAAATTTATATTTCCATTTAAGTTTATATTTCCATTGTATTTTGGTCCACCAGCAAGTAAATTAATACTTCCATAATTTGGATTTCCAAATGTTGTTCCTGTGCCTCCTATTAAATTTATGCTACCACCTACAAAAATACTTGGATTTGCAGTAGAAGTATCATTTGCTCCAAATAAATTTAAAGAATAAATGTTGTTGCCCTTAAATCCTGAGATTGTTTTTACAGTTAATACTGATGATTCTGTAAATGATTTATTACCATCTATTGTTTGATTACCAGTTGTAAATAGAATATTACTACCAGTAGAATTTATATAACCACTTAAACTATTAATTTTATTATCTAATCTGCTGCCCGTATTAAATGTTTGGCCGCTAAATACTATGTTTTGAGCGTTAACATAACCACTTAATGAATTGATCTTATTGTCTAAATTACTTCCAGTTGAAAAAAGATTACCAGATGAAGCACTCCAACCGCTTAATGAATTTATTTTGCTATCTAATCTACTACCTGTGTTGAAAGTTTGACCACTAAATATAGTATCTTGGGAATTTACATATCCGCTTAGAGCGTTAATTTTATCATTTAAAATGCTTCCAGTTAAGGCTAAATCAGTTGAAGTTGCATACCAATTTGGTAATCCAGTTAATACTGGAACTCCACTTACAAAAAGTCCATTTGTGAAATTACCACTTCCATATATTGTGAAAGTATTACCAGAAATAACTAAAAAGTCACCTTGACTAGGATCACCGAATACTGTATTATCTACAAAAGTTTTAATTCCACTTATGATTTGATTGCCAGTAGTATAAACAATATTATTACCAAATGAACCACTTAATGCATTAATCTTGTTATCAAGAATTGATCCAGTAGAAGCAATCTGTCCACTAAAGATAATGTCTTGACTATTAACGTATCCACTCAAAGAGTTTATTTTATTGTCTAGTCTACTTCCAGTATTAAATGTTTGACCGCTGAATATATTATCCTGAGAATTTACATATCCGCTCAAAGCGTTAACCTTATTATCTAAAATTGAACCTGTGCTAAACAATTGTGCATCAGTTGCAAAATTAGCATCTAAATTTCCAGTATATCCCGTAAATAGACCACTTAATGAAAGTATGCTATTGTATAAACTAGAACCTGTAGAAGCTATCTGGCCGCTAAAAATAATATCTTGCGAGTTAAGGTAACCACTTAAAGAGTTGATCTTGCTATCTAATCTACTACCTGTGTTAAAAATTTGTCCGCTGAATACATTGTCTTGAGAGTTGATGTAACCACTAAGTGAGTTGATTTTATTATCTAGTATACTTCCAGTAGATGATATTTGGCCACTAAAGATAATATCTTGTGAGTTAACATAACCACTTAAAGAAGTTATCTTATCGTTAAGATTACTACCAGTTAGTGATATTTGCCCACTGAATAAAATATCTCTAGAATCAATGTATCCACTTAGACTATTGATTTTACTATCAAGTCTACTTCCTGTATTAAATGTCTGACCACTAAAAACAATATCTTGGGAGTTTACATAACCGCTAAGTGAATTTATTTTTTCATTTAATAAAGCTCCACTATTTATAATTATTCTTTCAAGTTCGCCACTTAAAACAACTCCTGTGCCATTTACTGTAGGACGATTTGTTAAACTAACATTTCCATTTACTATTGAAACATCTACTCCAGAAATAGAAAGAATATCAACATTATTTAAATCAATTGCATTAAAAACTCCAGTTCCAGAAACACCAATATTATTAACAAAAGTTTTATTTCCAGAAATAATTTGATCACCAAATGTTAATACTGAAACTCCACTTAATGCATTTATTTTATTGTCTAAATTAGCAATTGTAGCGAAAGACCCTGTTAAAACTTGGTTGCCACTAATGTAAATATTTCCATCAACTCTTAAATTTCCACCACTAATATGAACTTTTTCTATTGGAAATAATGTTCCAACTCCAAGTTTGCTTGCCCTTTTTTCTGAAATTATATTATTTTCGCCCAGTCTAATGTATGGACCTTTAGAGTTTGAAATACCATAAATTGACCCAGTTTGATATATAACAATTTGATCTCCATCTATAGCAGTATTTATAGATGGTCCAAATATTGTATCTGTATAATAAGAATTACGTATAGAAATTACATCCTCAAAATTACCTCCAACAAAAATATTTTTTATTTTAATATCTGTTGGGTTTTGAAATGTACTTAAAGAAATTCCACTTATATTTCCTTCAAAAAGTGTTCCACCAATCTCTTCGTTATTTGTATTATTTAAATAAAATCCATTTCTAAAATTTTTAAATCCACTTATAGCTTGATCGCCAGTTGTATAAACAATTGTACTTGGTAAAGTTATAGATTTGCTATCAACGTAACCGCTCAAACTGTTGATCTTGTTATCTAATCTGCTACCTGTATTAAACGTTTGGCCGCTAAATACTATATCTTGAGCGTTAAGATATCCGCTTAGAGAATTAATTTTATTATCTAATCTGCTTCCTGTGTTAAATATTTGACCACTAAACGTAATGTCTTGAGAATTGACGTAACCACTTAAAGAGTTAATCTTGTTATCAAGAGTTGAACCTGTTGCAAATAATTGGGAATCGCTCGCAAAGTTAGTATCTAAATTTCCAGTATATCCTGTAAATAAACCGCTTAATGAAAGTATGCTGTTATATAAATTAGATCCAGTCAAAGCTATTTGACCGCTAAAAATGATGTCCTTACTATCAACATATCCACTTAGACTATTAATCTTATTGTCTAAATTAAAGCCTGTAGCAAATAGATTAGCAACTGTAGCATAAGCGTTTAAATCTACTCCTGTTATTAATTTATTTCCGCTAATAATTGGAAATACATCAAAAGTTTTAATTCCAGAAATAGTTTGATTACCTATACTATAAACTACTGGATCATATGAATTAATTAAATTTTTATTAACATTATTTCCAATTTTTGATTCTGTGCTTCCGCCAATTGCATCTATACTAAAATAAAGATTTTTATAAAAAAGATAAGAATTAGCTACTCCATTTATAGCATAACTATTAGCGTTTGCTGGAACAGAAATTGCTGAACCAACTACTACTGCTGTAGAAGATGCATCTTTTAAAAATATTCCAGTCGAAGGATTCGCTGTATTTGTTAGCACGCTATTTAATAAAGTTAATCTAGCAGCGTTTTCAACTTGAAAAGCTTTTGCTCCAGTTGTTTCTATTTGAGAGTTACTTATATTTAAAGTACTATTATTTCTAACGTAAGCTAAAACACTTGCAGAACTACTAGTCTCAGCAAAAGAAATCGAAGATGTTCCACTTACTATATCAATTGCTGTTGTATTTACTCCTTCTGGACTAAGTTTTAATATATCTCCTTGCAATCTTGAAGTTGTATTTGTATTATTTGAATATAAACAAGTTCCATTATCTTTTGCTATCAACCAACAATCTTGAATAAACAATCTTTGAGGGTTATTTCCAGAAAATAATATACATTTATTATTTGAAGTGGCCGTTACTCCTAACCCAGCTATTGAAAAATTATTATCTGTTATAGTTGAACCAATACCAGTAGCTGCAAAAACTAATGAGCCAGTTATTCTAATTGGATCATTTTTATTTGTATTATTTCCTATTAAATTAATATATCCTTTATCTATAGTTAAATTTTCAGCTATTGGGCTAAGAAGCGTTATATAAGTTGGATTGTGAAAATATGCAATATTTTTTGCTGCATTGTAAGCGCTACTTAAAGTTTTATATGGATATAAAATATTTCCATTTTCAATATATGAATCTGTTCTAGTGGCATCAACATAGAAATATGAATTGGTTTGAATATATGGAATATCTCCACTTAATAAAACGCCAGTTCCATTTACTGTTGGGCGAGTATAAAAATTTTTGGCTCCAGATATATTTTGATCGCCAGTTGTATAAACTACATTTGATATAGTTTGAGATGTAGGAATTACTCCAGTTAATACTGGATTTCCACTTATGTATATTTGATTATATACATTAACAGAAGAGTTGCCAGATATAACTACATCAATACCAGAGAGAAGTAATTTATCAATATTTGAAACTTTAACTGAACTAAATATACCAGTACCAGAAATGGCTACATTATTAACAAAAGTTTTATTTCCAGAAATAATTTGATTCCCAGTTGTATAAACAATTGTGCTTGGTAAAGTTATTGCTGAAGCTTCGCCAATTAATAAAACTCCTGTGCCATTTACAGTAGGCCTAGATCCAAAATTCTTGACTCCGCTAACATTTTGGTCACCAGTATTATAAACTAAATTAGGCGCAATAACCTCATAAGCGAATCTTCCACTATTGCTTACTAATGTTTTAGCTTTAAAAATCTGTGCCATTTTTCTTTTTATTCCTTTTGTTGGTTTTTTAGGCCAAACTGTCGCTTTTTAAAGCGAACTAAAGAGTAAAAGAATTATTAATTCTATTATTCTAGTGAATATTACACTAGATAAGTTATTGTATAGAAGCAAAAGTATGGATTTTTGCGCCAGCTTCTAAAATATTATCAGAAAGTACGCCTGTATATCCAGCTTGACTGATTGATCTTGTTGATAAACTATACATTACATTTCCAGGAACTTCAAGAGTTGCTAAAACTTTTGGTGGTAGTGCTCCACCAAAAGGTACTGGATAATTAATTTGATATTCATCTAATCCAATTGCTAATGTTGTAGTAAATACTTGATTACTAGATTTTGCAATATATGTTCCACTTGCCCAACCGCTATAGTTATTTATTTTAGTATCTAAAATACTTCCAGTTAATGCAATTTGTCCACTAACTATAAGATCTTGAGAATTAACATAACCACTTAAACTACTAATTTTATCATTTAAAATTATACCAGTTTGAATGAGATTACCACTTAATGCATTAAATTCTGTTTGAGAAGCATAAGTATTATCTAATGAACCAGTATATCCAGTAAATAAATTATATAAATAACTCCCAGTAATAGCTAAATTATTAGAAACTGTATTAGATAATGCTTGAAAATATCCACTATTACCATTTACTTCTATAGTATTTGTTCTAACATTAAAAGTAAGCGTCGTACCATCTAAACCAGTAATTGCTAAATTTCCTGCACCAGCATAACCAGTAACATTAATACTATTTACGTCAGCATTAGCAGTATTAATTAAACCTTGTAAGTAACCACTAATTCCAGTGAGTTCACTATAATAAGCTAAACCACTATTTCCAAAACCAAGTCTTAAATTTGAACTATTATCCCATGCTGTTCCTTGAACTGGTGTTAAATTATATCCGCTAAGTCTAATATGTTTAAATGCGCTTATCATAGTTTAATTCCTTTCATATTATTACACATTTTTTTATTTTTTAACTTGAATATTTAAGTAATATCCATTATTTAAAAGATTATCACTAAAATTTATATAAAATCCAGCATTAGTTATTGATCCAACAGTAAAATAATAAGCCATATCATCTATTGTATTCTGAAAAGTGCAAACAACTGATTTTGGAGCAGTATTTAATACTGTTGGATATGATATGTAATAATTATCAGATCCAGCAGTTAGATTTGCTTTGTAACCAACTATGTTCTCGCTTTCAAAATATCCACTTAAAGGAGATGCATCAATTTTGATTGATTTGTAAGGATTTTTATTTGTATTAGTTAGTATTGAAATTCCTGTGCCAGCAATAAATTCTAAAGTTTCTGTTCCAGTAGGAATTAAGTCTCCTTGTCCACTTACTTTTATTACTTTAAATACATCAGAACTTCCTGATGGTCCTGCTGGACCAATTGGACCTTGAGGACCATCTGCTCCAGGAATAAATACGTTAGCGTTTGTAGGGTAACTCGGAGAAGTTACATCCGTGGTTATCGCATTTGGCAAAATTACATCTACGATTACATCTGCCATAAAATTAAAAAGATGTTACTTCTGGACTTACAATGAACTTTCCTCTAATTAGTTTTATAGAATTACCAGTTGGTACTCCATAAGGAAATCGTTCTATATCATAAACAAAAGTTCCTACTGGAATACTTGCGGTTGTATAAGATTCTACGTTTATATTTACTATCCCAGATGGATAGTAAGACCCATTATTACCAGAAACAATAAATGGATTTAAATTAACTAAAACTTGTTGATCGCCTGTGTATCCATAAGCATATTTTACAACTCCTCTAACACCATATCCACTTAAATTTATTGGATTGTTATTAGAATCTCTTACTCTTAATGAAAGTTGTAAATAGTCTCCTTGAATAGTATTTATATTATATGAAGTGGCCATATAATAAATTACACGTAGGATTTATAATTTAATTAAAAAGAAAAAATAATGAAAGATTATTTTAGAGCTTAAGGCACATTCATTGTGGTGCCATTGACCTTCAGAGTTCCGTATATATCTACTCCATTAGGAGTTATTTTTATACCAACTCCTTTTATACCTTCGCCAGCTGTACCACTAATAAAATTAAATCCTACAAATATTGCATTTGATGATCCTGTAATTTGGTTATTATAACCAAACACATATGAATTTTGATTTGAAACAAGTTGGTTATTTCTACCAACAGAATATGTTCTATAATTATTTATTAAATTACTCGCTTCACCAATTGAGAAAGTATTGTCATTCATGCTTCCTCTAATGCTATTACCTAAGTAAAAATTATAATCTCCACCTTCGCCAGTAATAGCACCATTATTAATAAATTTACCAGTTAAAAATGGATAATTCGTAGCTGCTAATTCAAGTAAAATACTTGAATCAGATGTATTATTTGATCCAATTATATAATTACTATAAGTTCCACTTAAAAAATTAGTATCACCAATAACAGTGTCATAAAGACTATTTGAAAAATTTGTTATACTTCTTCCGAATATTTGATTATAGCTTCCTAAAATTGTATTTAAACTTCCGATTAGAATATTTTCGGAATTTGTTTTTAATGTATTGCTTTTTCCAAATACATAATTATAATAACCACCAAATGAGTTATTAATTTTACCAAAAATTAAATCTCCATTAGAATTTGATAAAGTATTTTCATTACCTATAGCAGTTCCATCAAAAGTAACATTTAAATTATTTCTATTTCCTAAAATTAAATTATCAAAACCCGTTGCAGAAATTGAATTATTATAATTTCCATAAGAACGAACATTATAACTATTTGTAAATTGATTATAATTACCTACTGAAGTTAATTCTACTGCTCCATTTGTTATGTTATTATAATCGCCTATTGTATTTATCATATAGGATGCCCAACCAGTAAATACAGAAGGATTTCCTTGTTTGTATTGTTCTACATTATTATTTGCCCATAAAATATTATTTTTACCAAAAGTATTTGATAAACTAATTCCAGAGAGATAATTATATGAACCTATAATATATGAATAATTTGAATTATCTGCATAATTTGCTTTACCATATACATTAATCAGTTTTGATTGATATGTCATATTGAAATTACCCATCGTCATATTTTCTATACCAGAGAGTAGAAAATTTGAACTTCCTATAGTAATTTCTGGGCCATCTCCAGTATATCTCATAAAATACGGAGAATCTGTTCTATTCCATTGGCCTATATTAATTCCAGGACCAACACTTGTTATTAATTGTCCTATTAAAACTGGGTAAGCAGTAATCGTATCTGTTTTAAAGAAGGGTATATTTAAACCACTATAAGCAAGTCTTTCGCTAGGATTATCGCTATTTCGATCAACATCATTATAAGATAAATAAATACCACTAGAAAATCTATCTAATTCTGTGAATGAATTTTTTTGGTTATCAAAAACTTGCAAATAAGATCTTTTATCTGTCTTCATTTCTTATAGCTAAATTACACTTTTATTTTAACAAAATAAAAGTTTTTTTAGGACTACTTGCCTTCTGACAAAATATCTTTTGTCCTTTTACTTAAATTAGCTTTGTTTTCTATATTTTTTGGAATTTTATAAAGTGAAGTGAATTTTTTAAATTCAGCAACTAATCTTTTAGTAAGAGTCTCTCTATTATCAATTGGAACTAAACCAACTTTATTTGCATGAGCTTGTAAATCGCTCTTATTTAAATCATTTAGAAAATTCAAATATTCCTTTTCATTATTCGTTGAATATTTTCCTGATCCAGTATCACCCCAAATTTGATCTAATGTTTTATATTGAATATTCTCTAATTTTCCATGAGTTTGGGAAAGGTCTTCTAATTTTATTGATTTTCTAGGCATAAATGTAAATAATCTCCTTAATATATTATAAATCTAATAGCGTTAATTTCTAATATTTATTTAAAAAAAAGACCCAGTAGGGATTATCCTACTGGGTCTTTAAATTAATCTAATTATTAATTAGACAATTAATCCTGCAACTGTACGGGCATCAATACAAACGCGACCCTCTTCGAGAGAACCGTAGAAACCAGTTTTCTCAGAACGAGCAACGAATTGATCGTCTGGAAGAACGCTGAATGTTGAACCTGATTCGGCTTGACGAGCGATTGGGCGGATAAAGCCTTCTCTGCTTAGATCAAGACCTACTAGAATTTCATTTGTAACGCTATCAAAAGGTTGTGTGCCTTTGAAAGCATCAAATAGAGCGTTATATTTTGCTCCAACGCCAAGTTCAACGAGTTCATGAAGTGTTACTCCATAAAGTTCTTGAGCTCCTGCACCACGATAGATTTCTTCACGAACTCCATCTGGAAGATTTGTCAAGGTTGTTGGCAAAGTATTAGCACTAGTAGTAATACTCATTGGTTGGTAAGCAAATGCACGGATATCTGCTTTGATCTCAGGACTAACGAATAAATCGGTTAGGCCATAAGAACTATCAGTTGTGCCACCAGCATAAGAAGTATTAATTCTTTTTACTAGTGTCATTAGACTGTTTAGATCACCTAATCCAAATGCACCAGCTGCTGCAGCTCTGGTAATATGACTACCACTTTGTCCATTGTTTGTGCCAACGGCTGGAGTACGAGCTTCTGCAAGGGCTTTTAATACTACTGCCCAAGCATTACGTTCTTGTTTTACGAGAACTTCATTGCTCATTCTCTCTACTGCTTTGCTTACTACATCAATACGTCCACGACGAGCATAACGCTTTAGGAAGCTGACTGCTGTATCTAAACGATATGTAGAAACTTTCAATTCACTGAATCCTTCAACTGCTGAAGAAGGTAATCCACCTGCTACATTTTGACTCCAAACTGTAACATAATCTTGGGCTTGATCAAACCATAGATCAAGAGGAATACTGGGATTATCATCTTCATCATAAGGTGCATCAGTGTAAATTGCACTGGCTGTACCAGCTTGCATTAGAACCTTGGCTACTACTGGTCCAATGAAAGCGGCAAAAGCTTCGGTGGCTTCACGAGCTACTGTAACATCTCTGCTACCCATAGCTTTTACAAGCTCAACTTGCTCTGGTGTATTTTTTAATTTGATTTTCATTTTCTATAATTCTCCTTAAATTAGAAGCTGAGTTTGATTAAAGCAACGTTATTAACTGGCTTGCTTAGTAGGGTACCAACTTTAACTGGGCCTGAGCTTGTGCTCAATTCGCCAGCACTTGTTGATACATAAACTCCATCGCCAACATTGGCTGTATTAGCAATATTAGTTCCACTATAAACTACTACGCCTTTAGTTAGAACTGGTACTGCTTGACCACTGATGGCTACTCCCTTTTCGGCAGCTTTGCGAGGTTTGAAAATTAGTTTTTCACCATTTTCATCAAGCTCTTGAGTGCTCATTAGGGTAATTCCTAGTGGTGCTGCATCACTGCGAACAGCTGGTGCAACTTTTGCGTTTACAGTATAACGGTTAGAAACGACGTTGCTTAGTCCTGGAACTCCAAGACTGGCGCCTAAATCAACTGGTACTGTTCCAAGAAATCCTGTTCCACCTGGAGTTGTAGAAGCTACAACTGGTTGAAAACCGTTTCCTGTGACTTTAACTACTGTGCCTGCTAGAGCAATAACGCCATTGGCGTCTTGATCTGCTTGAACGGCAAAGAAGTTGACTACATCATGCTCACTGTAGTCTCTTAATGGTCTTAATGTAAATGCCATATATTTATTTCTCCTTGTTTATTATTTAATATCAAATCCTTCAAAACCGAAAGCTTTGCTATATTTTTCACGTAGCGAAAGTTCAGCGGCTGTTGTTGAATTTGGGATTGAATTCTTCTCAACGTTAGAATTGTCGAGAACTTCATCTACAACTTCGGTTGCAGATTGTTCTGAAGATGTTGAAGCTTTAATTTCTTCTTTAACTTCGGAAGCTTTACTTTTTTTCATTTCTTCTTCTTTTGCTTTTTTAGCAGCTTTATTTTTTTCTTTCATAAGAACTGCCATCTTATTTTTATAAGCAGCAAAAGATTCATCGTTTAAATCTTTGATATCAGTTGCGATAACTTGACGATCTTCATCAGAAAGGTCAAATTCTTCGTCAAAAGCAGCCATTCTTAAATTGAAGGCTTCTTCTTGAGCTTTAGCAACTTTTTCTTCTTCAAGTTTAGCAAGAGAAGCTTTTACTTTTTTTAGTTCTTCTTTTACTTTTTCACTTTCAGTAGATAGTGCTTCGTATTTTTCTTGAGTAGCTTTGATAGCAAGATCTTTTTCATTCTTTTCAGCTGTGAAAGCTTCAGAGGCTTTTTTAAGTTCCTCTTGAATAAAATCGGAAACGCTAGAAGCAGTTACTTGCTTCAAAAGCTCATCGGTTATTTGATTAATATTTTCTATTTTCATAATTATTCTGTTTATAACTCCTTCTTCATTTACAGTATTTTCTTCGTCTTGTGAAATATTATTTTCACAATTAATATCAGAAGAATCTGACATTTGGTCATTTTCCTCTGGTTTAGAAATTTCAACTTCTAAACTTTGTTCATCTTTGGTAGCCACTCCTTGTACATCAGCAGCTGGATTAGCTGTTAATCCTATCCCTAGTGGAATAACATTTCCTAGTACTTGGCGATAAATAGATGTATTTTTGTCTATTTTACCAGAACCACCAAAAGCTTTTAAATTTTTCTTTAATTTGTCTTTTTCTTTTTCATCAGTTACAAATTTAGCATTTTCTAAGTTTTTATTATTATCATTAATAAGAACTAAATCGTATTCATTAAATCCAAGCTCCCAACTAGCACTTACGTTCATATAATTTTCACTAGAAGGATCATTGCTTTCTTCTATTAGATTTGATAATTGAGGATTAATAATTTTCCAGATTACTCCGCCAAGAGTAATATAAAATGGCTCTTTCATATCTTTTACTTGATCTTCGGCAAGAACTTCATTTGTACCAAATTTACTAAAACTAGCAGTTAATATACAACCAACTACTTTTGTTCTGTCGTGTTCAACATTAATTGGTTTATTTATAAAGTCTTTAAGCATCTCTCCTGCAGTTAATGAATTTACTACATCGCCATTTTTATTAACTCTATTAACTACACATGCATCAAAAGCTATAGGAAGAAGATCTACATTTTTTTCTGTATTAATTTCTGGTAAAAATTTCTTTAAACTATCAATAGAAGCAAGAGAAAGATATTTATCCTTCTCTTCACTAACTAGTGGTTTAATTTGTAAATTTGCAAATGTGGTTGTGAATTCAAAATTCATATTTTATATATTATTACCTAGTCCGTAAATAATTACACCATCATCTTCATCTTCTAGATATAATTCTTCAGCACTATTAAAATCAAAATCATTTAAATCAAAATTTTTAATGTCCTCATCTGCTTGCAAGAAGTCTTCTTCATTGGGTTCAAATGCAGCTTCAATAGTATAATCATTAAATGAGGCACGAGCGATATCGCTATCAGCTTTACGATATGCATCTTTTACAGGTTTACCACTTACCATTCTAATGAACATATTTACTCTAGCCATCGCCCATTGACCACGAGTCTTTCCTGGTCTATGAGAAGATGAAAAAGCTCCAGCGCCACGACGATATACTTTTTTTAATTGACCTAGGGTTACTTTCTTTTTATTTTTACTATTATGTTCTTTTACTTTATTTTTTAGTGCTTCAATAACTTTTTTTGAAAATTCAATTGCTTTGTCACTCTTTGTTCCTGCGCTTCCAGGCTTATTGCGAGAAGAGCCCTTTTTTCTTTCTGAGGGTTTTGATGGTGTTTGGGCAGATGACTTTGGACCAGATCTTTTAGCTTTAATCAAATCAAAGCCATATTGTTCAGAATTGTAATTCATATTCTTATATATAATATACACAAAAAGGGCATATATTTTTAATTAATTTTAATTATTTAATGAATTTTCTATTAAATTTGCTTCTGCATCTCGTCTTCTACTCATTCCTTTTTCAATACTACCACCAATCCATATTCTTTTCATATTTCTTATTTGATTAGCTATAAAAGATAATGCTTTTTGATCAAAAGTAGTTGTTATTGCCATTCCATCTCTTATTAATTTCATTTCTCGGCGGCGATCACCTTCTAATGCGTTTCCTCTGTTAAATACAAGGCTAACTAAACCACCTTTTGCATCTTCTGGAAGATTATCAAAATTAGGAAAAGTTTGTTTTGTTAAATTCCAGAACTTTGTTACTGTTTTATTATTAAAAACTTTTAATGCAAGATCCCAAGGAATACTAATATCTTTTAATCCTCTAACAAGATTCTTAGCGTTATATCCTTTGATGCCAACAACTTTATATAATCTATCAAAAACTTCTTTAGGAAGATCTTTCCAATCTTCGCTAAATTCTGCTTTATTAACATAACCCAAATCGTAACCTACCCCAATTGTAACTCCACTTTGACCTTCGGGCCAAGTTGGATTTTTTAAAAATTTATTATAATAGTTTTCACCACCTCCAACTTCAAACTCTAATATAAGATCTAAGGATTTTTTTGAGAGCATTTTATTATTTTACCATTCAGCCATAGAAACTCTTATCCAATGATTAGTTCCAGCACCATAATAAATGAAACCACCATCTGAAGCTAATTGTCCACTTGAGCCTAGAGATGATACGGTAGTAGGATAATATGAACTATAATCATATAAATTTAAAAGTCCACCTTCTGGTGAAGGTGCAAGAGTTGTTGGAAAAAAAGTAGATAAATATCCTAATCCTTCTTTTTCTTTAGAAATCAAAAGTTGATTTGATTTAGCTTGATTATAAGAAAAAGAAATTTCGCCCATTTTATTCCCATTCAGCTAGAGCTGTTCTAACCCATAGATTAGTAGCTTTGCAAAAATAAAGATATTGACTATCTGCAGTAATTTGTCCTGCTGTTCCTGGAGATGTAGAAGTTGCTGGAACATAAGATGTATCCATTACAAATCCATTACCATATCCAGGCCCAGCATTTGTAACATAATCAGCTAGAGATGCTATGAAATCTGCTGGGAAATCTTTTGTTTTCATTGTATATTAAATTACACGATTTTTAACTAAAATAAAGATAAGGATTATAAAAGAACATTGCGCCAGTTTCAACGCCATCATTATTATTTAAATAAACAAAACTTTCTGCGAAATACATATGCAAAGATACATACTCTGCTCTACCATTTGTTGCATCGTTACCTGCTGTAGAGAAAGTTGGTATTGTAGCAGATCCATTTATAATTCTCCAACTATCATAAGTATCATCTTGAACGGTTTGAGATAATTTTTTTACTTTTGCTTTTGATGTATTTGGTCCTAACCATTGAGACATTGCATTAGAATCAGAATCTGCATCAAACGTTGTGTATGGATTGTTATCTCCTAGAAGTGTTGGAACTTCGTTTCCACATACTGCAATATAATTTACATAACTTCTATAAGTTGATTTTTTAAAATTAATAAATATTCCACCAAAATTTTTAGGTCTTAATTGATCATTTTTCGCTATTCTAACAGAGCATCCAAAATTAACAGTTGTTGCTTCTGCTGGAATTGATATAGGTAACTTTGATCCTCCACGGCTAAAAGTTTGCGATCCCATTGTTTCTGATGAATATTTCACCCAACTTGTTAAATCTGTATTTCCTGCTCCATTTGCTGGAGAAAATACACTTGAAATAGTTCTTATTAATCCAAGATCTGTGTTTATTAATGGATACCTATATCCAACTGGTAAAATTTTCATGAATCTTTTTTGTAATGGTGAGTCATATGGTAATTGATCATATGGTGGTTTTGCTACATGAAAAGTTTTACGAAATAATGTTGCATAAGTTCCAGCGTCATATCTTAATGGAGAATTATGCAAATATTTAGACATAATAACTGAACCATCAACAGTATTCCCGTAATAATTATTATCATATCCATCGTAAGGATAATAATTATCTTGATCAAAATTAGGATTTTTTATTAAATTTGGACCATTATAGCTTATAGAATCTGCAAAATTTTTCGCACTAATTTTTCCTAAACCTTTATGAGTAATTGAAATATTTTTCATTTTTTAAGTATCCTTAAGTTTTGTTTTGGTTTAATATAAACTTTTACATTATAATCAAGATAATCAAACATTCCTGCGCCAAAACTAAATGGAGTGGTAAAGTCATTAAAAAAAATTTCAGTTAAATTAAACATGCTTGGCCCACCAGCTTGTCCAAAAGTAGATGCTCCCAGCGAACTCATTGTTGCTTGAAAAGTTATAGATTTTAAATTATTTCTAAATGTAACTCCAGACTCACTGAATGAAGTATTTTGAACAGCAGTTATTCTTTTTCCAAGTATTAAATTTGATATATTTGCTCCAACAAATATTTGAGAAAAAGTAACGTGGTTACTTATAGCTAATCCATCTCCAATAGTTAAATTTTTTAAAGTAGTTGCAGTAAATGGTGCATCTGTATAAGCATAACCATTTGGATCTATACTATATGGATTTATAGTAGTTACAGAATTTGGAATAGATAAATTTGTTAAATAAATACAACCATAAAAAACTCCAGGACCAATTGTTATTAAATTTCCTGGAATAAAAGTAAAACTTTTAGCATAACTTTGATAAAAACAATGAGACTGAAGATTTATTGCTCCTGAGCCAATTACCACATTAAATTCATTTGATCCAGATGGAGCTGCTCCTGTTTTTTCAAATGCTCTAGCGCGAATAATTATTACGCTATTAGGAATAGTTAAAGTACCTCTTAAAGATCTACACCCATAAAAAGCTTGAGTTCTAATATCTAATAATCCTTCATTTAATACTACTGTTTGCAAACCCGATATAGTAAATGCATCTGTTCCAATTATTGTATAATTTGAAGGTATAGTTATTGATATTAGTGATGTGCAATTTACAAATGTTCCTTGAGGAACGGTATTTATCGTTCCATTAATTGGTAAAGTAGCACTAGCCAAATTAATGCAATCTACAAATATACTATCTGACATACTTGTTACAGAATTTGGAATAACTACGCTAGTCAATCCAGATCCCCAAAACGCACTACTACCAATTGTTGTTAAACTGCTTGTAGGAAATGTAACTGAAGTTAAATTACTACAACTTTTAAAAGCAGAAGCTCCAATTGTTGTTACGTTATTGCCTATTATAAGAGTTACTAAACTTGTGCAGCTTAGAAAAGCGCTGGCATTAATTTTTGTTACTGGATGAGGCCCATTACTTCCATCATCATGTGTATCTGGTATAGTTATGGTAGCATCACCACAGCCACCAGTTACAAAATAAGAGTCTGTTCCTGCATCATACGAATAAGTAGTGCTAGGCATATAATTTAATTATTTATTTTATCTATGGTCTTGTCTATGATATTATCTTGAGGAACTTTTTCTTTTAACCAAGAGTTTAAAACTCCAAAATAAACAAGATGTTCACTATCAATAAGATATAGTTCATTATTAAAATTATCTTTATAAGGTTTAATGCCAGAATCTATTTTTAGTTCTATTGCTTTTTCTTTTTTAAATTTGATCTTATACATTTCAACAAGATTATTATATCTATCTCTAGCCTGTTTTGTAATTAATGCATCATCTCCAATAAAAGAAATTAATCCGCCATTATCTTTATCGTATTGTTTTGGAGTAGTTGCGTCATAGGATGATTTATCATCTTGTATTTTATTTGGTGTTACGGTCGTGCAACCAACAATAAGAAGATTAAGAACTAATGCGCTTACGAATTTCTTCAAGATTTTTCTCCTGTACTTCTTTTTCTATTTCGCTTTGATGGTTAACTTCTTTTTGAGCTTCTTGACGCTCTTTCATTTCTTTTGTATTCTTTGCTCCGAATACATTATTAATTGCTGAGAATATTCCAGATACTGCTGAGAGTAATGCTTGCAGTATTCCAGTTGGCATAATTACTCTACGTAACTTGCTGTTGCATCTTTACATCCAGATGCAATAGCGTTAAGCACCTTTATAGCTAAAGCTGTATTGCCGTCTAACCTTGCGAATTGTTGAGCATAAAGATCTTTGATTACAGTAACATAATTTGCCCAATGAGTTTTTTCTTCTGGAAGATAATCAGTTAGAGATTTTTGTAATTCTGCTGGAGTTGGAGCAGTTCCAGCTGTTAGCCCTTCGACAATACTTGCGACATGATTAATCATTTTAGCTTTTTCTATTCTATCTGATGGAGAAAGAGCTTGATCAAGAACTACTGTGCAAGCTAATACAACTGCTGGTTTTACATAAGGAAGTGCATTTGAAACACTTGTTGCTGGATCAACCTTACCAGTTGGTGTTGTGGCGCAAGCGCCAAGAAATAAGCTCAAAAGAGCAACTAGTACTAATTGTAATTTATTCATATATTTTCTCCATTTGTTTTATCTTTTGCTTCAGTTGTTTGAGCTACTGTTCCACCAGTAACTGCTGCATCTTTTACTGTTAATGCAAAAATAATACCAGAAACAACTGCTATTAATTTTGAAATTCCAAGAATATAAACTTCTGCTTGATCTGGAAGAAATGCTACTAATGAAGGGTCAGAGTGAATTGCTATTGCAGTACAAACTGCTACAACTGTAGCTATGCCAGACGAGCTAGATCTCCAATTAGGGCCAAATATTTTAGATAGCATAGTTTTCATAAGATATTACACTATATTATATATATTAAAAATTAAAATATCAATACTTTCTTTTGATTATTTAAAACACCATATAACACATTTCCACTAACAAATAACCCTCTTCTTCCAAAATCTGGATCAAGATCAAAATCAAAGCTTAATGTAGCAGTTTTATTACTTCCGATAGAAGAGTCGTAATTAATATTTGTAAATTTACAGCCACTAAAAATCAATTTTGTTTTATCTACTCCTTTTCTTGAATTACTAAAATCAACAACAACATTATAATCATCATCTCTATTTAAAGTATCAAAAAATGAACCAACAAGATTTTCTTCAACAATAAAGCTTGTATTTAATTTTCCATTAATTGGGAATTCTATTTTTCTCAATAATGGGAATTTATAATTAATTGCTCTATAAGATTTCCTATTAAAAGATAATGAATAATCTAAGCTTTGAATTGTATCAGTATAAAATAAAACCCCAGTATTACTTGTATAAAAACTAACAGTTGCATCTCCTGGCAGAAGAATATTTTGTCCACTTATTGCAGTTTGATTATAATTTAAAGCTTTTGGAATAATTATTGTATTATTATTTACTTGATTGATTCCAGATCTTAAATCTAATAAAGTATACTTTACGCCAGATCCACTAGTATAAAAAACTATATTATCAGCAACGTAACTTTGATTTACTATTGGTAAATTTCCAAGCGAAACATTAAAAGAATATTCATTGAGATAAGAATTTTGAAAATGTAGTAATCCATAATTTTGACTATTTGAATTTATTATTTGAGTAGTATTAATTGGATTAATTAAAGAATTTGTTAGTGTAGCGTTTTCAGAAAATAAATCATCATCATTCTTGTTTATTACAAGATAAAAATCTCTATCATTTAGTAATCCGCTATTAGTGCATAATCCAGAAAACATTGGGGCATTAAATCCAGAAAAATGATTAACATTGAAATTTAATCTATTTTCATTTGTAACACCATCAGGAATATACGAAAAATTAAAAGTTACTTCTGGTGGTCCAGAAATTCCGCGAAATATATTTTGTTTTTGCCCAAAACCTTGAGCATTTAATCTGGGCTGTTGGATTGAGTAATTGAAATTTTGTATTTTCTCTAATCTTTTAAGAATAATATTATTAGCTAAGTAATAATCAGAACTTGCATTTTGCTCGCCGCTATATGGAGCAACATATAAACCTTCTACATTGTAGATTATTCTATTTCTTGGCATTATCCTTAATCCTTATATAGGATTACACTATTATTTTAAATTTAATATTTACCAAGAGGCCAAAGCCGTTCTTATCCAAGTATTTGTAGCTATGCAGATATAATAATACTGATTATCAAAAGCAATATCTCCCGCAGTCCCTGATGAATTGGCAGAAACTGGAGCACTCTTAAATAAGCCTGCACTTCCATCCAGATTTATTTGCTTATTATTAAAATATAAATTCTCTCCTTGGACTTTAATAAGTTTTCCATCCAGATTTATATATTTTAACTCTATTCTTTCTTTCATATTTTTACTCCCTCTAATAACGTGACCCCCCCATATGGTCTGTATAGACTTTGGGGAAAATCACTTGAATTTGTTTGCATCTTTTTACGGGTGCGAGCTTGATTCTCTAGACTCTTTCTGTTGTCCTTATGGACTGCAGAGATGGTCACGTTATTAGAGCTATGTAAAAAATATTTCATAAATTACCATCTAATTACACTTTGTTGGTTTGGATCATTAAAGTCTGGTCTAGACTTATATATGAAAAGTTCATTTTGATTAAATTCATAATCTCTTCCAGAAATTGCATAAAATGGAATTTGGGAATAAGTATTATTATCTTTTTCATCATAGAATTCTAGCACTCTATCATAACCAATATACGTTTTTTCCACAACAGGATAAGTGTTTTTGATAACTAGCAGGGTCTGTTCTGCTTTATCATCTCTATCAAATTTAATTTTTAAATTAACTTTTTTAGCTTGATGCAGATTAGGTGATAGCGCTTTTTTAAAATTAACTCTTTCTTTTTTAATAATTTCATTTTGTAAAGAATACGATGTTGTATTTGGAAAATAAGAAATACCATCGTTTTCGAATATAAAATTAGGATTAAAATATCTTAAATTAGCAGTTAAAGTTGAAGCCGAAGTATATGCAGCTCCTCTAACGTCAGTTGTAAATCTCATATATTTTCCAATTTTAACAGGAGGTAAATCATTTATAGAAAATTTAGGTAATAAATATGCTCCTGTTGGATTAACATTTGCGCTTGCAAAAGAACCAAATCTTTTGCCGCTACTTAAAACATATAAAGAAGGAGTATTGTTAGTCTGGCTAAGTGACATACTAGAAACCTTTAATGGGACACTCGAAGAATCGTTTACGTTTCTCCATCCAGAGGTATAGATGCTATTTTGACCTAAATATGTATGATTATTATCTGCAAATCTAGTATAATTATATGGATAAGTTGCATTTCCAGATGATCTATATATATTTGTAAAATTAATTAAATCAGGAGCTATACTGTAACTAATATTTGAATTTTTTGGTTGAGCTATTACGTATAAATTGGTACTACCGCTATTATATAGTCTATAATTATTTTCATTTATCCAATAACTTGGCTCAAGGTTAGAATTATTTCCTACATAAATTCCGTTAGCTTCTAAAATTGGTGCTCCTACTATACCAATTCCTCTTCCACTAGCTATAGTTGGATATGTTAAAAAGTAGGATTGTCTATCTTTATTACCATAATTAATTTTATTGCCACTTTTAACATTAATTTCTATAAATGTTTCAAGATGATGATTTTTTGGTTGAATATTTATTATCTTTCCACTTACTAGGTCATAATTTGAATATCCATTGCCAATAATTGGATGAAATCTTATTGATTGTAAAGCTAATCCGCTATATTTACTTTTGGGATGAAATACGACAAAGTTGTTATTTCCAGAAACTCCAGTAAAAAGACTGGCTGGAGTTTTTTCATAACTGTTATCTCTTTTCGCATCATTTTCCATTACCATATAAGGTTTTGCTCTTAAAGAAGATATGTATCTAGTGTTTGAATTTCCTGCACCAGATTCTAGTAGACTGCTTTTAGGCTCAATAGTATAATAAACAAAATTTCCAGGTTGTAAATTTTCAGGAATACCTAATAGTCCACTATTTTCGTTAATATATCTTCTAAAAGTATTTCCTTCTAAACCTATACTTAACCATTTTTGTTTTCTATATTTGTTTTTATCTGTAGAGGCCAAAGATACTGGTGGAAAAAATCCAGTACCAACGGTATCAATAAAAAATTGCTGACCACTATTAAGAGTTATTCCTTCATTTGCATTAATGTAAGCGAACCCTCCATTTGGGACTTTTTGAAGACTCAAGACTTGATTGTATGTAATATTACTCATATTAGTTTAAAGCCCAATTTGTAGCAATTGGTGTAGATCTCCAATCTCCATTGATTCCATTTCCGCTAACACAAATAAAAAGATAATCTCTATTAAAGGCTATTTGTCCGCTATATCCTGGAGAATTAGGATTAGAAGGTACATAGCTTGGTTGAAAAATTAAATCACTTTTTAAAGTTTTTAATCCAGTTATAGTTTGGTTCGTATTTAAAGTTACGTATCTAGCGTCTAATTGCCCAGAATTAGTAAGCTGTGAAGTAAATATTTGTAATCCATTAAACGTACGCATAAAATATATTACACTCGAAATAAATTATCCTTAGAAAGGATTACACTATTATTTTTATTAAACTTTACCAAATGGACATTGCTGTTCTTGTCCAATTTGTTCCGTTATGTCTATAGTGATAATTAGCATCATATGCAATCTGCCCAAGAGTACCAGGGCTATTAAAATTTGCGGGTGGATTTGCAAAAGATGTTCCGCTTATTATAATCGTAGCAATTGATCCAACTGTATAAGTTGATACTCCATTTCCAGAAAAATTTAATATAGAAGCTATGCTTTGATTGGACCCTTGGTTTTGTATTATTATTTGTGATCCAGATCCAGTTAGCATTGGTGTTTTTGTCCAATAATCACCATTATGTCTATAAAAATAATCTTTATCAAAACTAATTTGCCCACTATATCCATTGCTTGTGTGAGTTAATGGCACACATTCAGATCTTAAAAGTATTCCAGATGCAAAATCTAAAGAAAGAGTATGATTTCCTGCTGAAGTTTTAGTTCTAGAAGTATAATCTCCGATTAATACTGCTCCAAGATGAGAAACATTATTACGAAAGCCGCCTACAATAGATGCACAATTACTTGTTATAGTATTACAATTTCCACCTATAATTGATGAACAACAATTTGAAGTTATTTTATTAAAAAGACCTCCAAAAATTACATTTTGTCCTCCAGAAATTGAATTACAAGATCCTCCAAGTATAACATTAACTGAGTCAGAATCAAATATAAAAGCTTCACTACTCTTGCTAATATTATTCATTCCTCCAATAATTACGCTCCCATAAACTCCAGAAGAAATATTACATGCTCCTCCACCAATAAACTGATTACTCCCGTAGCCAGCGGTTGTAATAATACAGTTACGGAATCCCCCTACTAAAGTATCATTGGAACCAGGAAGTCTTGACAAATTAGCTCCACCACCAGGTCCTCTTGGAACTCCAGTTATTAAATTACAACATCCACCTACTAATACAGAACTATTGCTTTTATCAATTGAATTATTTTTTCCTCCTAATATTGCAGAATGGCAAGAATTGTTTATTAAAATATTTTCTCCTCCACCAATAAAATTAAATTGTCCACTTAAATTACCATTAATAGGAAGTGTTCCGTTATTATAATATGTTACCCTTTCTCTTTCTGAAATAATTTTATTATTTAAACCTCCGCCAATAATTGAAAAAATTGCATCAATGGAATTATTTTTTCCACCAACTATTCCATTGTATCCAGGACCACTGCATATAATACCAAAATTAGACGTACCAAATACAGTCTGAGTATCTGGATATTCACCTGTTATTGTTCCTGGATATTGAATGTTGTATGGGTAACCTTGTTGCATCTGAGCGCAGGTTGTTCCTTTTATGCTGTTATTATGTCCACCAACTATTACTGATTTTGCACTACATACAGAATTATTTGTTCCACCGCCAATAAAACTTCTTGAACCATGAATGTAACAACTAGGACTGTATCCGTATATGGGATCAGTAAAATAAAGAGCACATGTAGAACCAGTTATAAAATTATTTTGTCCAGCTCCTATAAAAGAAGCCCCAGCATTATTACTAACATTACATGCCCCTCCAACAATTACAGCAGATATATTATAATCAACGAAACCTAGGAATTTTCCAGAACCATCAACGCTTATATTGCTTACATCTATTAGATCAGAACATGATCCTCCTAAAATTGTATTACCACAACCATCTGTTTGAAATACAAGATTAGGAACTGGTTTAAGAACTCCATTAGCGCCAACTTCGTATGTTTGGACTGATTTTAAGCTCATAATGGAAAATCCTGTATCATTAGTCTTTTCCAAGTATACAAGTTGTTAGGTTGATCTACTTGTGTGCATATGTAAATATGAGGAGATGAAAATATCATCTGCCCAGTTACTCCGACTGGACTAGAGACAGGATTTGAAGAGCTTGGTATACTAACTGAATTATTTTTAGATAAAACTAAACCATCATTAAAAGTTTTTAAATTTTGTACGTCTTGGTTTCCAGTAATTCTAATATATCTAAGATCTAATTGTCCAGAATTAGTCAGTTGAGTAGTAAATACTTGTAATCCATTAAATGTACGCATTTAATAAAATTACACAAAATTAATTAAATTTACTGTGATATAATATACTAGCTAAATATTCAGTTACTTGATGTTGTGCTGCTATTTCTTGTATTTCGTTGAGATTATCTTGATTTTTATCAAATGGTTTTTCTATGTATTCTTCAATTTTAGATACCCAATTTTCTGGATTTTCGTTAGCTATGATAATTTCAGATATCTTTTCTGCATTTTCCTTTTGTTGATTGCTTAATTTTTTAACATTAAACTTCTTTCTAACTGCAGATTTTACTTCTTCTTCTAGAGTTTGAATAGCTAGAATATTCTCTTTAATTTTTGTTATTGAAAAATTAGCTTTAGTTTGAGTTGGTTTTTTACCAATTGGACTTACATTTTTTGTGCTTTGAGGTATTCCAGTTGTACCAGCTGGTCTTCCTGCTTGAGGAGTTGATCCGCCAATAAGCGGTTGATAAAGACCTTCGTTTCTTAATTCTTTAAATTTCCTTTGAGATTCTAGAGATTCTTCTTGGGTTGGTAATCTTCCAGTTTCAATTGCAGCTAATCCTTCTTCTGCGGTTAATACTCCTAATTCAACTAGCCTATTATAAATTCTAGAATATTGAACATCATCTTTGATGTCTATATCTTGGAAGGTTGGAGTTGGAAAATTCTTAAAGCCAATATCTTTACTCATTCTTCTAATTTCTGGAATTAAGAATTCATTGATGAATACTTCTCTAGCTTGCTTTAATCTTTGAACAAACACTTGAACCTTGATGCTTGTATTTGCAAATTTTTCATTACCAATAAGAATATTATTCAATCCAATTTGAATATCACGATCTACTACTTCATACTTTTGAGGCCCAATAAGATTTCCAATATCTGGAATTACAAATTCTGCTTTAGTTGTATAATCTGCGATTAGAACTCTACCAACGCTTTGGTTCTCAAATAATTGTTGCATAGCCTGAAGATTTTTTTGATTAACTCCACCTTTTTCTGGATCAGTTCCCATTGTTACAAGAAGAACTGCTTGTTGGGTTGTTCTTGTAACGGCCATATCCATCTTCTTCATTTCAAGTTTCCAGTTGATATCATCAAGTACTGGGAATCCCATTGGAATGGAAAGTGGTTCGTAATCTTGCTTCTTATAAAAAACTGCCGCTAATTTGGTTCTATCTAATGGCATTAGAATATAAGAATTTCCTTTATTTTTTATTTGTTCTTTAACAATATCTGGCATAGAATTGTATACTTCTATATCCTCATCAGTTTTTGGGTCTCTTAATCTTTCTAATTCGTAATCACTCAATAATTTATAATATGTATTAAAAGAATAATTTACTGTGCCACCAACATAAACATCTGCTGGATTAATTATAGTATATCTTGCTGGAATTTTAATATCTCCATCTTGAGCTATGGATTTTAATTTTGAACCAAAAGTTTGTGTTATTTTTAATAGTTGCTCGCTGCTCAAAGAAGTATCAAATCTATAAGTAAATACATTCCCACTTCTATAATATTCTCTAAAAAATTGATCTTGAAAACTTGCTAAATTAATTTTTTTGAAATATGCTTCAAAAAATTCTCTTGACTTTTGACTTCCGCCAGTTAAGTAAATTGGACTATCAGAAAATTCTGTCATTAAATCAATTGTATTTCTGAAAATAGCTACATTATAATAAGCCTTTTGGCATAAAATAATAGCATCTCTAACATCTAAAGTTGAAAGATTTTTTACATAATTAGAATATCTAAAAGGAATTAATCCTGTATCAATATTAGTGAATCTATTAGTTCTTTCTATGGTGGACGCAGCGTTTCTTCTTGTTGAGGTTGTATTGGCTCTAATTTCAGATATTTTAGCTCTTTTGGCGCTAGAAGAATCAGATCCATATACCATTAATGGTGTTGCTTCTTCTTTTGGTATAGCTATAGATGCTTCAACTTGATGGATTTTATTTTTTTTACTCATTTATTTAAAGATATTACACTTATTTTATCATTATTGGGGTGAAAGTCTGTGATATTTCTTCTTTTGGTGCGTTTATTATATCATTATAGCACTTTAAACCCCAATTTACTAATAAAAGTGCAGAATAATTATCTTTTCTAGCTTTATTCGCTGAAGAACTTCTTTTTAAGTGTTGAGGTAAATCAAATGATTGTGTACCTCTAGCGGTAGATGAATGCTCTACTAGGGTACATTGTTTTTTAGTTTGATATATAAAGTCATCCTGATTTTCAATAAAGTCTAGAGTAGACCAATCTTTCTTTTCCTCTGTTTTCATTAAATCTATTGGTATATTTTGATTAAACTGAGATTCAAAAAAGCTATCATTTGCACAAGTTTTACTAGCGAACCATATTTTTTTATAATCAATAGATGCTTGTAGATGCTCGTTAGCTTTACGAATAAAGTTGCTTGTAAAGACTTGGTTAAAAGCTATTTTCTTGGATTCTAAATTATAATTATTTCTAATTTTTCTAATTTCTTGATCATAGTCTACTCCTTCTAGATCAGAGTTAAATTCAAAAGTATTGATTATTAAATTATTGCTTTTAAATAATTCAGATTGATTACAAGCAGAAAGAAATACATCTGCGCCAGCGTTATCCAAAATCATAAATACAATATTAAAATTAGTCATAATATAATATAAGTAATTAACATGATTTTTTAAGTTTCCTAATCCAGCATAAGTATGAACTAATGTGCCAGTTTTAGTTTCTTCATCAATCTCCATTACTGCCATGGCAAAATAATCTGCATTAGGGCTATCGCTCATATTAGGATCAATACCAAGAATATATTTTTTTCCAGGAATCCCTTTCATTAAAGTATGTGGAGATTGACCATTTGGAATCGTGCAGTCTTCCATCTTTTTAGCGCTAAAATAACTATCACTACCATCAATAAATCTTGCGCAATATTCTCTTAAGAAACTACTATGACTTGATCCACCGTTTTGAGCTTCTTCAATAATTGTTTTATCTATCATCTCTAGTGGTAAAGCTTCATAACTTAATTGAGATACGAAATAAGATGCTTCTGTGGCTTCTTTTGAATAAATTTTTTCTATCCATTCGTTGTACGTTTTATAAAGATTCTCAAATGTGTAACTTGCAGAAGAAAGAGCTATCATTTTACTGTTATTTTCAAAAACCATTCGATCTTCTTCTTTCATTGCTCCCTCTCGTATTAAAGTGTCTTCCATTTCTCTAATCTCCATTCTTTCTTTCATATTTTGTGGGGCAACCAAGAATGGCATCAATACAGTTTTAACAATATCCTCTGACAACAAAAGGAACTCGTCAAGCACTAATACGTTAGCGCGAAATCCTCGAATCTTTTCTCCACTTAAAGGAATAGCTACAATGCTTCCACCATTAATCGACCATTCATATTGATCATTTCTTTTGCTTTTTGAACCAAAAGCTTGTTGAAGAAGTTCTGCGCCTTTACTATTTACAATTTTTTCTAGATTATTAAATATGAATCTAGCTGTTCGAAAAGTTGGCCCTGCAATTAGAATTTTAGTATTAGGCTCAAAAACGCATTGAAGAAAACAAAATACGCTTGCGATAAAACTCTTACCACAACCTCGACCAAATACGCACATACTAAAGTTTCTATTTAATAAACCCTTAAGATGAATTTCTTGATACGGAGCTAATTTGATACCACTTATAAGTTCAGTAGTAAATCCTAAATTGGCTCTTAAAAATTTAGCAAGAGATATTTTTGCATCTTTATCGTTAAGAATACCTTTAAGATTCATTAATTCTGTATTAATGTCTGGATAATCTTTTTTATATTTATCTGGAGAGTATATCATAATAGTTTTAGGTCATAAGCTAATTGAAGATCTACTTGTCTATAAAAACAATTTGATGTAAAAATAGATTCAATTACTCTTGTCATCTCTCCTCTTCCGTCTACAAATAAAAATTGTAGGTTATCATAGTTTTGCAATAATTCTCTGACATTATGAAATATATATTCTGGAGTTGCTTTAATTTTTTTGCTAATATGCGGAAGATATTGAAAACTAAGTGCGTTAGATAATTTTTCTTCAACTATAACAATCAAATATGCTCCACTTTTCTTTGCTCGATCTATTTCATTTTTAAATCTATCAAAGTTTTTAACACTTAATGTGCTAATGAAATCACTTAAACTTTTTCTTTCTATAAAGCATTTACAATTATCGTTACTGCAAGAATAATCTCCAAATGGTAAAGTCTTAATCTCAAACTTTGTATCAAACTTTAACCAACTTTGTTCTCTTGTATCAACATAGATAATTGATTTCTTATTTAATTTATTTTTAAATTGATCTATTATATTATTTGGATGTATGAATCTATTCTCTAGTCCTAGGCTTGAGCATACATCATAATAATCATTAAATATTTTATTGTAGAAAAGTATAGATGGCGCCATAATAGTTCTTAACTCTACTTGAGAAGGGCTATAGGTTAAGTTTTTATCATCTTTTCTTTTAGATAGTAGTTGCTTACAATATTCTTGAGCTTTTTCAATTGGCTGTTGCTTTAGCCATTTTTTCATATTATTCTTATCATTAAAATCGCTATTTAAATATTGCTCTTTAGTCTTAAAATTAATAAGCTCATTTGTTAGTAAATCTCGTCTTTCAAAATATGTTTGATAATATTTAACTTTATTCAAACCATAACCCTTGAGTGACATGTGTAATGCCTTCTCGGTTGGAAATTCTTTTCCATCTACTTTACATATAACTGGCATAAATTTATCCGTTTAAAATATCGTCCTCTGATATTCCAAGTATCCTAGCTTTTAATTCTTCCATTGAACCAAGTCGTTCGATTTCTTTTTTAATACTATTTTTTCTAAGTTCTGCTATTTTTAATAGTTTTTGCCTTGACTCTTCTTGCTTCCACATTTCGACAAGATTTAAGATACTGGCGTTTTCTTTAACTTGTTTACTAAGTCTTTCGCTTCTTTTAACTTTAAGATCTTGTAATAATTTTTGTTGACGATTAACGCAGTCATTGTACTCTTTTCTTGCTGTGCTACTAGCTTCTACTACTGCCATTGGAATTTTACCATCTTCTTGAGTCGCTATATCTATTTGATCTTGTAATGCTGTAATTGTTTGTTGAATGCTAGATGATATTACTACTTCTGTAGCTAATACAATATATTGATCTACTTCCTCTTGAGTTAAATCACTTTTATCATAAGTATATCTAACGAAACTACTTTCAAAAAGATCTCTATCATTTTCATCGCTATAAAGATTAATTTGATGAGTAAATCTATAAGTATTCATATAACCAATCAAAGAATTTATTTCTTTTTTTTGTCTTGGAGTAATCTTTTCTTTATCAATTCCATCTAATATATATTTATTTATTTTGACAATCATTCTTTCTTCGCTTCGCGGAGCTTTATAAACTTCTGTAGCAGCATTTTGATTTACGTCATTAAGATATTTGATATTACTAGGTATAGTTTTCATATAATCAAGAACGCTTCTAGTTTCTTGGCAAAGATTTGTTAATGATTCGTTTTTAAATAAAATTTTAGCTATTTCAATTCCTGTCATTGTAGCGCAATTATTGCTAATGTATTCTTTTTGATCTTCTGTTAATTCTATAAGACCTTTAGCTTGATATTCGTGACTCTTTCGTGGTTTAATCTGTCTTGCTGCGAGGAATTGTTTAACAGCTTTACCCTCTTTGCTTCTGCCATCAAGATCATCTCTACCAAAAGCTAATTTAACCAATTCAGTTAATGAAGGTGGATTATCTACTCGATTATTCCATTCATTCAATAGATTTAATTGTTGTTCTTCTGTAAGCTCTGGTAAATTTTCGCTCATATTAATGAATATCTATGTCTCCATTATATAAATATTTCTTAACTTTTATCATAATGGATTTTTTGAGATTCTTGACTTGTTTGTATCCAATTTTTCTATTTTTTTCTGTTGTCTTATATCCCATTGATTTTGCTGAATCTTCTTCAGATTTGTGTTGAATATAATATAAATCATAAAATTTCCACTCAATAGGCTTAAGGACTTGCTGCATTTTTGCATGAATATTTTTAGCTGTTTTTTCTATATCTATTTCATCTTCAATTATATTATGAACTTCTTGAGTATGATTTTCTAAAGCAACTGGAAGCTTAATGTTGTGGGCTGATTTTTTGCTTTTTTCCCATTTTGCATAAAGTGGGCATTTACTACATTGAGAAGCATATATGCTACATCCATCTTCTTGTTCTGCAGCTGCACATTTTAAACAAGGTCTCGAATAATTTCCATAGTTATTTCTTATAAGATTTTTAATTTGATTGCTGACGATTCTGTTTATCCATGGAGCTAATGGCTTTTTAGGATCATATAGATTCCATTTTTTATATATATGTATTCTCAGAATTTGAGAAACATCACTAAAGTCCATCCAAGCTAAACTAGTTAGATTCCACTTATGCTTTCTTTTATTAATTTCCTGATTTATCTCCGAAATTTTACTCTCGAAACTTGCTTTCGAAGATTTCATTACTTTCTGGATCTTCTTAATGTACCTGCTTCTTTAGAAAAATCTTCTAGAGTTTGTTTCTTTGAAGTTTTACTATTTTTTGTTTGCTTGCTCCTTTTTGATGGAGTAGAACTTGTTCCCATAAGTGAGCCTATTTTTATTCCTTTAGATTTAGGAGTTTCATCTTCAGCTTCTACTTCTAATTTAGATATATTAGGAACATCCACATCATCTTCCATATCAAGATCTGTGTCAGTATCTGAGTCAACATCTGCATCTATATCTTCTATATATTTTTTACTTGATATAGTCTTTTTTTGCATTAATACTTTTTGTACTACTGGTTTTGTAGGTGCTTCATCAAGTTTATCAAATGGTTTAGCACAACTTGAACAAAATAATGGTTTTTTAATCGTATATTCTGTGGGCGATCCGCATGAAGCACAATATCTTTTCATTAACAATATTATACCACTAATTTTGAATTTAATCTAAATAAATTAAACTTGCTTTACCTTTCTTATCTATTATAACATAACTAGCCTTTTCTTCACAAAAACTTCCAGTATTAATATATTCAAATTTATTATAGTCATGTTCTGGTTTATGGCTATGACCACAAATAATTGAATCTTTGTTATTAAATTTACAGTATTTAATAGCATTTTCTTTTATATTAGATGTTTTTTCTCCTAATGATTCTGTTTTCTTTCTTAATAATTTAAAGAAATTATCCGCAAATGGCGTATAGTGTCTAATAATATAATATAATTTAATTATAAATTCTGTGATGCTTTTGTATTTACTAAAATATATATCAAATATATCACCATGAACTGCTATAAATTTCTTATCTTTTATATCAAATTCATACTCATCTCTACAATCAAAACCAAGAAGAATACTCATAAACTCTGCTTTTAGAAAACAATGATTGCCAATTAAATATATAATTTTGCTTTTTTTGCTTAATTTTCTTAATTTGGATAATACTTTCCAATGAGTTTTATTAAGTCTATTTAAGTTATGATGATCAAAAAGATCACCAACAATTAATATTGTTTTTGCTTCTTCTTTTTTTAAGACTTTAAGTAATTTATTAGCTTGACAATCTTTGTCGCCAAGGTGAATATCTGAAATTGCTAGTACTTCGTGCATCCTAATATATTAGGGTGATATATATTATTTTTTAGTTTAATGTCAATAGATATTTTAATCTATTTAAACTGCCAAGTATCTCATCTCGTGTATTTAATAAATCTGAATCTCGAGTTTCATCAAACATATCATTTAATCCAATCAAAAATTCAATATATGAATCTGTTGCGGTACTAAAATTCAAATCAGAATAATTTGACATTTCAAGATTAAACTTAGAAGCGGCGATTACTCTGCCATATTTACCCATGTATGTTTCAATAAAAGTATCTATGCTTTCATCTAAGCTCTCGTAAATTTTTCCAAAACTTTTATGTTGTGAGAATGAAGTTGTTTGCCAATGAAAAATTTGATATTGTTTTTGCATTTGAAGCATTGCTGTTTGAATTTTTTCTCCATCTAAGGACTCAGTGTTTTGATCATCTGGGATATCAGTAATATCTTGAGCCTTAACTTCTGGTGCTGTTGGCGCTTCAACCTTTACTTCTTGTTGTTTATTCAAGTTTTTGATATCTTCACTCATGTCTACTTCAATTTCGTTTGCTTTGCTTTTCTTCTTTGGGTTGTTATAAGTATTTAAGCAAATTGCGACTTGTTGCTTATTTTCCATTTTAGGATTATCTTTATTAACTTTGTGCATGCAACGATCCATGTAGTCGTTTTGTTTTTCGTTATCCTTGGGCTGGGGAATCGGCATGTATGTTATTACACATGTTTTTAATACTAGTGTAAGAATATATATGATTATTTCTACTACTTTAGTTTGCTTTGCTGTGTTAATTTATATATGGTATTTAGTAGAGAGAGTTAAGTAATATTAATAAATTTGATATTTTTGGTTTAAATAAGCTTCAACTTGCTGGCGTTCTTGGGTTGTTAAATCTCTATTGTAAACAATTACTTCGGCTATTTTAGAATTGAATGGGTCGTTGAAAGATCCACCTTCAAATATAGATCCACCAATTCTCATATTTGTAATATCTGCATTGAATTCTGCTGAAAACGATTGCTCATTACTTCCGTTAAGCAAAAAAGAACCATTACTTCCATTTGTTTTTGTTGTTGAAATATACCAAGTATTGTTAGATGTTGGAAGACTAGCTAGAAATGTATCATCTTGAGGACTATAACACCACATATCATCTGTCCCATCTTTCCGCATAAGTGGCAAAAGGTTTCCTGGTGTTTGGTAATCATTGTAGTCTATATTACTTTGCGAGAATGGCCTTGCATAAGTACTTAAATTTTCCGAAACAAACTTAAATACAACAAATACAGTTTCCTGTGTAAAATTGGTTGAGGAAAATGATGCGGTTAAATACTTGTTTGTTGCAAAATCTATAACTGGTTTCCCATTTAATTCACTGCTAATAAATGTGGGTTCAGATCCAGAATCTGCAATCATATTGTTATCATTTCCACTTTGATCTGCCCATTCAATTACAGTTTGATATCCATAGTTAATAGATCTTGTAACAGTACCAGATATCGTACCATCTGGATCTAATATAACTGACGATCCATAGAGCTCTCCACCTCCAGCTTCGTTTGTCCATTGTCCATCTCCATAAGTAGATGAGTTAGAGTATTGAAGAGTAAATGTAGCTGTATCGTATAAACTCCAATTTCCAAGGCTTCCTTGTATATTTCCCCCACTACCATTAATCATATCTGAATATCCTGCAGACCTTTCATTTAGATAATAATTACCCCCTAATTCCTCAGGAATATCTCCACCATTAATATGTATACCAACTGTAATCTGATTATTTAAATTCCAATTAATGCAATCATAAGAATCCACATTAGAATTTTGGTCAAGATAGAATCTTCCTTCTTCACAAGTTATTGATTTACCATTTGCAGGGCAACTCAAAGAATAGTTATTACCAGCATCTGGGAATCCATTGGCTATGTATGTTCCAGAAAAACTTGAAAGTCCTCCAGTGCAAGTTAGAACAACTTGAGATATATAAGTTTGTAATGTAATCCCAGTATCCGCTTTTAACCAAAGAGCTAATCCACCTAAACTTGATGGAAGAAATGACTCTGCTGTTCTTAGAATCTTAAAAGTTTTATTTTTTTTAAAATTTAACTTTCCTTGTTTTTTAACTGTAAAAGCCATAAAGTAGATTACACTACTGTTTTAAATAGTTTTTTATATCTTTTATTAGTTTTTGTCTCTTATTGCGCTCTAATACTGTTATTAAAGTAGCTACTGATATTGGAAAGAATATCCTAAGAAAGAATTGAAGGTGATCTTCTCTACTTAATAAATCAAAGTAATTAATATAAAGGTCACTTAGCCCCCAAAGTGTGAAAAGCATTGCAGGAACGAATGAGATAAAGAAAAACCTATCATAAGATTTTAAATCTTTCCACCAGTTCTTAATTTTAATTACCATATATGGGCTTACACCATATTAAATAGGAGTTGCTTCTTTAGGGTTTGGATTTGAATTTACTGGTGGAACATTCTTTTCATTTTGCTGTTGTTGTATAGCTTGTTGAAGTTTTTGAGTTTGCTGTTGTTGTTCTTGGTTTTGATTGAAGTCTTTCATCTTTTGAGCTTGATCATTATTCGCGGCAGTCTCTTCTTTTGCTAAATTTGATGCTTCATCTTTCTTTTCCTCTTTTGGCACTTGTTCTTTTTTATTATCTAATTCTTTTGATTCAACTTCTACTGATCCACCACCAGCTGGAACATCATAACTTTTGCCCATAATATCAAAAGATATTGGAACTGAATGTCCAGAACTAATTAAGGTTATCTTGCCATTTTTATCTTTGTTGATTGATATTTTGATTTTATCCTCGGCATAAGAAGTTTGAATTAAAATTGTGACTAATAGTATATATATTAATTTGTGCATAAATTTGGTTTTAATCTTATTCTTTTTCTCATATAGCCTATGCATATATAATGTTCATTTGTGTCTATAACTGGTTTTGGTTTTGGTTGCAAGCTTAATATCCAAGGTTGACTATTTTCGCCTATTGGTTCTGCTCTACATATAAAAGATGAGCCTTCATCAACTGGCACATATTCAAAATCAAGACCAAGATTATATTGCTTTATAGGTCCAACATTTTTTGTATAGAAAAATGCACAAACAGCACCTATTGGAAATAGCATAAAATAAAACAACATCTCTAATCTAATAAAAGATTTCATTGTATTATGAAAATTGAATATCTTCCATGGCCCAAACATTGATAATAGTATCTATAATTTTCTTCGCCATTTTTATATACCCCAAAAATATCATCTTGAAAATATTCTTTTAGTGATACTGTTTGATGATCTCCAACGTTTTTATTTACCCAATTAGATACTTCTTTGACATCTCCTTCAAAGACTACTTTTTTTCCATGAGTTGCGTATTGCATTTTTCTAATCCAGCTGCGGTTTGTATATCTAAATTATTTTTAGTTTGTTTGGCCACAATTGATCCTATCATAGTTAATACTAAAATGCAAGCAAAAACTAATCCATAATGCGTTTTTTCTTGTGCTTTCTTTTTAATTCTATATTGACGAAAATTACTTATAAAGTCTTCTGTATCCCTTTTGGATGGAAGACTCTTTTCATAATTATTCAATAATATATTTCTCAATTGATTATCCATTTCTTTTAGATATTCTACGACAAGCAAGTAGAGAAATCAAACCAATTCCAAATAATTGTATCGCAGATGGTTCTGGAACATTAGCAACAACGCTAACTATTCCATCCGTTGTAAATGAACTAGTATTCCAACTTAGATCAGTTGAATTTAAAGTTGGTAATGCAATATCTAGTTTTGTTATATCAAAATTTGTAGCATCAATACTTCCAAAGTTAAATAGATCATATGAATCTCCACTAGAGAAATTATAAGTATCTAATACTTCAAATGTAAAATTTGAATTTGATCCAAAAGTTAATAAATTAGTAACATTGATAGCGTCGTAGGTGACTCCTCTAGTAGTGGGCGCGCCTATTTGGAATGCAAATGTTCCGTTGCTTCCATTTAAATCATAAGCAGTAAGCAGACCAGGGCTATTGCCAGGGGCCACAATACCACCATTTAAAGTCAAGCCTTGCACACTACCAGAGCCACCTAATGTACCTCCTGTATTTACTATAACATCTCCTGCGCGTCCATTTACGGAAAGTAAACTTCCATTAATTGTGGTACTTCCAATAGTGCCACCTAAATTTACTGTAGCTGTTCCAGCATTAACTATAGTTGTTCCAGCTGTACCAGAAACTAATAGAGTACCACCTCCAACTGTTGTAGATCCAACTGTACCACCATTATCTACAAGTAAATTTCCGCTATTTAGAGTTACTCCACCTGCAACTCCTTTGACTTGAAGAGTTCCTCCAGAAACTATAGCAGAACTTGATAATATAGAACCAGTTGTATTAACTAGTAATTTTCCTTCTTGTACTGTTGTATCTCCATTATAAGAATTAACTCCTTCTAGAGTTACTGTTCCTAATCCTGTTTTTGTAAGCCCTCTGATTGCAGAACCAGTATTAAGCAAAGATCCTTTAAATAAGAAATCTCCAATACCTCCAACAACATTATAATCTGCTGTAGTAGATCCAACATCTAATGTACCATCAAATTGCACTAGTAAGTTTGTACTATTGTTGAACATCCTTCTGCCACCACTATTACCAGTAGATACAGTTAATGTATTAGCAGAATTAGTAAATTGAAGCAATGTTTTACCTCCGCCATGATTTGTAAAATTCATATTATTGCCTTGATACTGATTCATGATAAAAGTAGTAACAGCATCAGGATTTGATCCTAGCAAATCTAGCGTTCCCATTGTAGATAAACTAGTTGATCCCTTCAAGCTGCTAAGAGTAGATAAACCATTTGCAGTATTAATTTTTAATATAGGTACATTTGTTGTTCCACTTGCTCCACCTAATGTTACCAATCCTTGTCCAACACCAGTTCCACCATTTACATTAACAGTGCCACTTCCTGTTATATCAAAACCACCTCCACCAGAACCTCCAATTACGTTTGTACCATTAAATGTAATACTGCCATTACCTGTATAAATTACTTTAGCAGCAGGAGCTAAACTTGTACCATTGTTTATAAGGTTATTATTAAATATATATGCACCATCTCCAGCAAGAGTAAGAGTCCTAGAAGTACTAGACGCATCTGTGGTTAATCCTACTTGTTGATTAAACGTAAGACCTCCTCCACTAGCTGTAAACCAAGTATAATTGCCACCGCTATTATTAACTCGTAAATTAAAAGTTTGTATAGATGATGAAGCGTTAGTGATTCCGCCAGATGCTGTTTCAAGTAGCTTACTGCTTGCAGTTGTAAATGTATAAGCATTTGCTCCACTAAAAAACTCAAGTTTTTGAGCTGTTCTTGTAGAAGTTAAATCTACAGTATTAAAATTTGCACCATAGTTACTAAACTGAACAACATCTGTACCAGTTGTAGTGGTAGAGGTTGGTTGAGCGTTATTTGTCCAGCTAGTTGGAGATGTCCATTGTGTGCCAGTATTATTCCATAAGAAATTTACTGCTTGAGATTCTTGAACAGCTCCAGACATTAAAAAAGCCGCAATTAATTTTGCGGCTGTGTTTTTTAGTAACCTTTTTAGTAGGTTTATTTTCATATTATTAGTTTACTCCTTTTTGTCTTCATCTAAATGTATAGACACCTCTTTATAAGTTTTGTTCATTTTATTTTTCTTTGTTTTTTGAACATATGTCCAATCATTTAACATAAAATCCTCTATTACTATTATAGGGTAAGTTTTGTTTATATACAATCTTATTTTTTCTTTGTATCTTTTTCTATCTCCAATTTTGCATACAGGAGATGTGCCCCAATTAGGATCGTACATCCATAAGTTATTATTATACTCAAAAACGCAAACTGCATGACCAAGTATAGCTTCTTTGTCATCTTTATAACCAAATGTAAAACCATAAACACTATTCCAAGTATCAGAACTACTTATTAAAAGAAGATTACATCTAGAGGCATATATCATTGAATCAATGAAGCAAGAATTTGGAAGATTTGTTATTGAATAATGTTTTTTAAGTTCAAAACCAATTTTTAAGCAAGCGATCCAAGATACGATTAATATGAGTCCAACTAGTAATGTTTTCGATTTCCAGTTACAAAGTTTATTTAATTTGTTTATCATCCAATCTATATGTCGCTTCAAAAGTTTTATTCTTTTTATTTAGAACCTTAAAAGCTGCTTGAGATTCTTTCTTTATATCTTCATCAGAAATTATCCAAAATTTGCACCATCCTTCATTATCTATATCACCTTGAATTAATTCACATCTTGGCTTATCGCTTTCAAGGTAATAAAAAGCACAATACTCACATTCAAGACTTTGCTCTTTGAAAGGATTTTGTTCTGCACTTAAATATTGAATTCCATTAGAACCAATACCTCTATCAAAATATCCATAGGTTTGTAGATTAGTAACTATCTTTAAATAAAGATCTTTTTGTCTTTCGTTTAACTTTGGAAAGATAAGCCCTTCATTTGGCATAAAATTATTTCTTTTTTAAACTTTGACAATGTGCTTTTTGAGAAAAGCCTTTTGGATTATTGCAATTAATGCTATCTTTATATTGTTTGCTCCATTTTGCTTCATTAATTTTTTGAAGTTGTATTTCTGTTTTACCTAGCATATCTCCCATTTTCCAAGTTGAACCATTGTTTGTGCATTCATATATAACTGCATAACCCATATCTTCTGGAAGTTGGCGAATTTCTTTAACTGTGCCTTCGCTACCATAATGCTTGCACATAGCATTAATATTTCTAACTTTATCTCCAACATTAAACATAGAATATGCTTGATTTTGATTTAAATTTGGATTTTGTTGATCTTGCATTTGTTCTTGTTTTGATGGATACATGATATAATCATAAATTGTAGCCATATAATCATCAAGAATTGCTAATTTATTTTGAATCCAAGGTTCTAATATATCATCTGCAACTTCTGGATTAGACATTGCTTCAAGAAGTTGTTCTGCTTTATCTGCGATTGCTGATAATTGACTTTCACTCATTTCAAGAGCTTCCATGTCAGTGTCATCCATTATTTCTACTTCATTTAAAGTTGGATCTTCTTGAATAAATTGATTTTGATCAAATTCTGTTTGTCCATCCCAATTATAATCTTGATTAGTATAGTCATCTGCTTGAGCTTTTTTAAGTGCTTCTTGACTTGGACGATCTGGAGATCCTGGTTTAGCTGGGCGATAATTTTTACCCATTCTTTTTTTCTTTTGTTGAATGTTGTACCAAAGTCCTTTATTTTTACCTTGAACTTCTGCTTCTAAAGTAATTTCTTCTTCACTACCAGTAATTTTACTAACTGGTTTAGCACTCCACATTTTACAGCTCCAGTAATTAGCTTTCCATTTTGGGCCTGGACTACTGCAACCATGTCTAGCTCTATATGCTTTACGTCTTTCTGGATTGTCTCTTTTAATCGACATGTTTGGGTCACCGAAAGTAACCTTAACAATATTACCCTTATCGTTCTTAACGTAAACTCCAAATTTCTTTTTACTTCCAGATGGAAGGCGAAATGGTTTATTGAGTGGTGCTTTGCCTTTTTTCTTTTCGGCTAAACTAGAACTAAAATCAATTTCTATTTTTTTCATTATATAATTAATTTAAAATTGAATTTTTACGCCAAGCTTCCCATCTAAAATAACCAGTCAATGGAGGCCATGCTGCTTGATCAAATCTTCTAGCTGAAAGTTGTTGCAAACCAGTAATGCCATTAAATGTTAAAGTCGTATTAGCTGGAATTGGTATTCCCCAATTAAATGTATTATCTTGTTTAACTTCTATTGTAGAATTAGAAGCGTTGATAAATACTAGATTTTTAATATATCCTGTATTTGGTAGTGTTACGAATGAATTAATAAATACTACTTGTCCATTTCCCCCTGCATCTGCTTGGTACATCATAACTGCATCAAATTGAGGATTTAAATCTGCTTGAAATACTATATTGCCTTGTACTCCAGCTGGATATGGATCGCCTGTTACAAAAATTTTATTATTTATACCACTTAGTATTGAATTTGTTGAGTTAAGATTAACATCAAATCCAGAAACAACAACTCCTTGTCTCAAAATATCTTCAACGCTATCTAATTTATTCCACTCTAAACCTTTGTATCCTGTAAATCCTGGTTCTTCTGTATAAACCTCAATTACATTTTTATTAAAATTTGGTTCGCGAATATTTGGCATAAAGATTATTACACTTTATTTTAATTAATTTGTATGGTATATTACTGATACTGGACCAGAACCTGTAACGTATAAGTTTGCACCATTACCAACTTTAACTGTTGCTGGTAAATTATAGTTTCCAGCAGCAACGTTTAATAATACATTTCCATTATTATTATTTTCTTTTAAAATTGTATTTGTATGACAACTAACTCCAAGTAAATATATACTACCATTTGAGGGCGAATTCAAAATAACTCCATTCCCAGTAATATTTGCTGCAAGCGCTTCAGCTTCAAATCCGCTATCTCTAAAGAAGTATTCAGACATATAGTTTATTACACCTTTTATCTACTATTGTCTAACTCTTCAAACTTCTCAATAATATAAGCTAATATATCATTTCTCATAATATCTTCTCGTCCAAATTTAAATGTACATATCCCTTTGTCTTTACTTTTCTTATCATCAAAAAGATTATAAATTTTATCGAATCCACTATTCTTAATATCTGCTTGTCTTATATCTCCAATTAATATTAATTTACTAAATTTACCCATTCTAGTAGTAATTAGAAGTAGATCATGAATACTTAAATTTTGAGCTTCATCGCATATAATATAACTGGCATTAATACTAAGTCCTCTTAAGAATCCTACTGGTAATCCCTTAACTCGTTCTTGCTTTAAAAGCATTTCAACTTGATTTTTAGGAAGTAATTCGTGAAGTTTATCCATTAATGGTTGAAGATATGGATCAAGTTTGCTATGAAGATCGCCTTTTAAAAATCCAAGATTATGAGATGAACTTTCTACTGGATTACGAATATAAAATATTTCTCCAATTTTTTTCTGATTTATGGCATTTAATGCTGCATATACACTAAGTAAACTTTTAGCTGTTCCTGCTGGACCTTTACAAAATACCATTTTAGTATTCTTATCTTGAAGTAATTGAATGAACTTCTTTTGATTATCTGTCCATTGTAATTCGCGAATATTCAAGAAACCTTCAATTTTATCTCTTTGAGGAACTGGAGTTGACTTGTCTTCTTTTTGTTTATTTTTTTTAGACATCTTACTTACTGTAAATAATTACACCCCTATTGTACTAATTTATAATTAATTTTAATAAAATTAAAATTTTATTAGATTAAAGAATAACCTTCTTTAAATTTTAAATTCAAAGAAAATGAATTAACAGCTTGGCCCTCGTCAAATCTTTTAATAAAGTTTGCTCCAATTTTTGGCATAACTGCAGTATATTCTTTATTTTTAATTCTCATATTAACATGAGAAGGAAGTACTGCAATGCTAGTAACTTTACCTTTCATGTTCTTTTTGATTGCTCTGGCAATTGCACAATTTTGAGGATTAGCTTTTTCTCCTTCAAAAATGTTTCTTTCTGTTATGTTTATTGTTTTATTCACTTTTTATTTCCTCTATTTTATATTCATAACTATCACTATCTTCTGCGACCCACTTAGGGCTGTTTTCTACAGTGTAGATATGACTATTTACTTTTCTATGCAACAATACTTCATTTGGTTTTGTTGCGAAGCTTGGATCAAAAACTTTTATTCTATTGTTTGGTTGAATAGCAAAATTTCCATTATCTAATTGAATTACATGACCAGCTTTGTGTTGATCTGGATGTTCGCTAACTCCAAAATTAAGTTCGTTATAATCACTATGAGCCCAATCTAATGTAAAAAGATAACGACCCATATATTCTTTACCAGATCGACCAGTATATTTCATTTTTTTATTTTGAAGTACTGAGAACTTGGTTACTGCTATATGATAACTAAAACTATCCCATAATTCTAATTCATGTAAATCTATTGCTTCTGTATTTGGTTTACTACAAAATGCGCTAATAGGAGCATGCCACCAAATCCCTCCATCTTCCATAAGAAAATTAAAAAGAGGAACTTGACTAGGAAGACTTGTCGCACCAAAGACGAGGCAAGGATAATACTTATCAAAACTATCCTCTTGATTTCTTAAATAGTTTCCTCGAACATAACATTCGAGTGGAGGAACATTTACGTTAAGATAAGCCATCGGTGACAATTACACTATATTATATATAAACTGTCCAAATGCTATTAAACTCTTCTTGACTTAATCTATATATCTTTCCATTTTGAGGTTCAACAAAAATTGGATAAAAATTATTTGATCCATCATCATTTTTGCCATTATCTATATAAACTATATTAATAGCATGACCACCTTGTAATCCATTTTCTGCTTTACTATTAGCTTTATAGTTAATAACTCCTACTGCTATTCCATTTGCAGTACTCTCAATAACTTGTTCATAATATCCACAACAAAATAATTTAAAAGCATCTGCAAAATTATCACAATCCCATTTATGCATCCATCTTGTTAATTTTAATGATTGAAGCCATGTCCAATATTTAGGAAATAACTCCATATTTACCATATCTAATGTAGGACAAAAGTAATCAGTATCAGATATAACAAAATTCTTAGGGATTATATTATTGTTATTGATAAATGGAGTTACTAATTCTTTATTTTGAATAATCATTTGCTTTTCCAATTATTTCCTATGCCTAAACCATTTTGGGCTGGCGGAACAGAAATATAAACCTTGGGCGATGATAAATTTGCGCTATTTGTTTTTTTATCAACTATTGTTACTTGTTCTATTTGTTCGATTGAACTATTGTTTTTATTTTTATGACCTAAGAAGTAGAATAAAGTACCAAGGATAGTTATTAATGATATTAGTTTTAAATTGATTTTCATATGCTTATATTTACACTATATTGTGTAATATAGAGTATATATGGCTAGCGGCAAATCACACACATTTAATGGACGCAAAGTAGAAGGCAAAGATATTATAGTTCCAAAATAACTATATATTAAAAACACTTTATAATAAAAATAGCCCAGCGGAATTTTTGACCTTTAAGGTTATTGTATTGGTTTGAATTTTAATAGATTTTAAGAAAAGGGGTAGGGGTATATATAGATAAGGTATAAATAAGTAATAGTTATAAATAGTGTGGAGATTGAAGATAGTACCCCCGCGCATTAATTCAAAATTAAAATCAATCCATCTTTTCAAAAATAGGGTACCCATATGCGAAATCAAAACCACAATGAAGCCAGCCATCCTTTATGTTTAAGAAATTAAGAATATAAAATAGGGGGTAGGGGTATGTCCATGCGTATCTTGTTGACTATCAATGAAATTTAAATGAAGAAATATGTTGCAGAAAATCTATTCTGTGATAGATTACCTATATGAAGAAATTAAGCAAATACGAACAACTGATTGCCAACCTCAACAAGGCTAGCCAAGACCTTAAGGATGCCTCTACAAAGGCCATCGCAACCCTTGACGCTCACGCTCAAAAGGTGGAAGCTATCCATCAGGAAGCGATGACTAAATGAATATCGACACCCTCATCTTCACCCTTACCATTGGAAGCATCCTCGTGGGCATCTATGGTATGGTAACAGCAAAATAATACTTGACGAAACATAAACAGAAAGGCAATATACAACCTATGAAACAAAACCTAAAAATCAGTTACCAAACCTTCGGCGAAAACAATGCTTACCTCCTCGAAGGAAACATAAAACAAATTAATCACTTCTTCAATTCTATATATAATTGGGAAGGAACTAACGGCAAGTTGCACGATATGGGCAACGGCAAAGCGTTCTACTTCTACGCTCATCCCGATGATGTGATGCACGCTCTTACCAAGGTCGCTCTTCACTCTCTCGTGAATAAGATTAACGCCAAGGGGCGTAAGGGTGGATTGCTTGACCTTGCCAAGGCAAAAGCACAGAGCATCGTGGATGCTATGGGGCAAACCTGTTTCCTATGGGGTGCGAGTAGCTCCGAGGGATACAGCCTTGGAACTATCAGTGCAGAGAAACCTTCTGACTACTGCGGTGCAGTAAGCAACGGAAGGGACTAATCCTATGACAGCAGAACTATTCATTGTAGCATTAACGCTCTTGGGTGAAGCTAGGGGTGAAGGTATGGAAGGTATGGCTGGTGTAGCTAGCGTTATCCAAACAAGGATGATAGAGCGTCATCAATCTGCTAAAGAAGTATGCTTATCACCAAAGCAGTTTAGCTTCTGGAATGGTGGAGTAAGTGAAGCTACCAAAAAGAAACTACTATCAACACCACAAGGTAAGAACGCTCTCTACCTCGCAGACCTTGTGATTCATCAGCAGATGCCCGATATCGTAAGGGGTGCGAACCATTACCACGCCATTAGCGTAGCTCCTAGGTGGTCTAGGAATGCAAGGCTAGTGGCTACAATACACAACCACAAGTTTTACAAGTTGTAAGTAATTGAATATCAACGACTTACACATGCGGGCTCCCTGCGTGCGTAAATCGTTGATGGTCAATGAAATTTAAATGAAAAAATATCTTGCAAAAATCCTAAAATCTGATAGATTATAAGTATGAAAAGAAAAACAAAATTAGAAATCCTCCTCGGAAATTTAGACAAAGCTTCGGCTGACCTCAAAAAAGCCGTTGAAGAATCCCAAAAGAGACTCGATGAAAGTTTCTCGAAATATGAACACAAAGTTGAAGTTGCTCATCATAACTCTATGATAATCAACGAAAAACAAATTGAAGAAATAATTTGACTTTTGCAGGAATTGTGGTAAACTATATACATAAGATAAAAGATAACAAATAACAAAGAAAGAAAAAAATAAAATGACTCATAGAATGATAAACTGGAATTTTCAACGAAAACAAATGCGTGAAAATATGCGAAAAAATATGAATGCTTCTGAAGAAGTAATCATTACTAACTCTAACAATACACCAACTTACTTTGGTGAAATATACCTTTACGAAGGAACTCTAGTAAAAGTTTCTTACAAAACTTCTGCAAATACTGCGGTTGTAACCTTCCTAGAAGGTAAAGATAAAGATAAGGTTGGAACTATCAACCTTAATAACGCTAAACTAATAAAGGAAAATAAATAAAATGAATAATGATAATAAAAAACAATTAACTTCCCAAGAATGGGAAATTCAACGCAAAGAAAAAAATCAAGCTCTTTGGGCTAATCGTAAAAAGCGATGGTCTGAATGGAAAAAGAATAATCCTGAAAAGGCTAAAGCTCACGCCTTACTAAAGGCAAAACTTAATGGGAAAAGTCCTAAGTCGTTGTAAATCAACGAAATTTAATAGCTTGACAAAATAGGAAAGTGTGATAGATTATAGATATGACAACAAAAGAAAAGAATAAACAATTCAGAGAAAAAATGATACTTGCTAGGGCTGAAAATGCTCGCAAAGAAAAAGAAGCAGTTGAGGCTTTCCGTTCGCTCAACATCAAAGCAGGAGACTTTATCCAAGTTTCCTATAAATCGTTTTGGAGAATCGGTGGTGAAACTACTGAAACCGAAATCTGGTATGCTGATGAAAAAGAGCATAGCCATTACTCAAACCTACCTTTCTTAAAGAATCTAATGCTTTGGACTCTTTCGGGTGGATATGAACTTTTGACGAGTGTTGGAAAATACTTCGACATTAAAAAAGTTGAATCAACCGAAGAACTTTTAGAACAAGTAAAATTGACTAAAAGAATCTCTGCTGGAATCTCTGAAGCATATAACAGCGGTGGACAATATAAAGGAGACTAATATGGAAATTGAAGTTGAAAAAATAATGAATGAAGCACACAACAAAGGATGGGCAAAAGGTTGCCTCTCGGTTGCTGTGATTAAATTAGAAGCAGTCAAACCTTATACAAAAGGTTGGCAAAACGAATCAATCAGAGAAGCTCTTGAATATCTCAAAGATGCACAAGAAAGGTTGAGCAAATAATATGGACTTAACAATACGAATGAAAAAAATACTTTTCAAAATAAATAAAAAAACTTATAGACTCGCTGTGAAAAATGGTGAGCAGAAAAACTTTTTGCGTGAAAGATTTTTTTACTATCTTTCTGCGAGTTGTTTGAATCTTCGAGACCTGCTGTAAGTAACTAAGTATCAACAATTTACGCATGCAGGGAGGTTTTTTGCGTAAATCCTTAACAAATAACAACTTATAAAATCTGATCTTGCGACAAAACCTGAACGAAAGCAAAAGATCCAAACCGATTTTTAGACAAAACCTGAATGAAAGTAAAAGATCAAATATGTTGATTATCAAACACTTACAAAAGAAAGCCCGCCGCGCGCGTAAACCCTTGATAGTCAACGACTTACGCATAAAGATAAATCGGGCATAACATTTTGATATTGTGATTTCCTATTTTGTATTGAGCTATTTCCTATTAGGCTATTTCCTATTTACTATTAGCAATTCTTCTATTCAATTTTTTTAAAAATAAATGTTGCGCTAAAAATAATCTGTGATACATTTAATCTATGACAAACGAAATCACAGCTCTATCGACGGAAACCTGCGAGGAAGTTTATGCGGACGCTAATGCGTTCTTTGATTTCATCAATTCCAATGATGAAGTTAATGCAATGCTCGATGCGTTGTCTGGAGTCTATGGCTCCAATGAAACTATTGTGGAGGTCAAATAATATGGACTACAAAGCCTCTCTCAAGGAGTGGATGAGCCAGCATATGCTGTCTCCGCTGGATGTGCGCGACATCCTTAACCAGATGCGCGAAGATGATCGCGCTATCAAATCCGAAACCTCGAACGAGCCAGACGACTCTATGGATGGCGACTTCGACTCTGCTATGGCTTCTGCTGGCCATGGAACTGACGAAGACTATAATGGCGGGTGTTATCAAATGGAGGATTTTGGCTGGGCTGGTGATGAAAATTTATGTGGTGAGTAAGTAGTTGGTTATCAACAACTTACGCACGCAGGGAGGCCGCCGATGTAAATCCTTGATAATCAAAGACTTACACCAGCAAGTTTTTTACATACTCGCTCGCCAACCTTCGAATACTTCGTCAATCTCTCTCTGTTTTTCTACAAAACTTTTGTTTGTGTCGAGTGGAGGATTATCAGAATCATTCCAAGGATAAAAAGATTCTAGATTTTCATTTAAGAGTTTTTCAATTTTCATTTTAGTATGTTATAAATAGTGATAATAATATTCCAAGGATAATTAAAAAGATTAATGTCATCTAGACATCTTAATGCTTTTTATAGTCGATTGCAAACTCATTTTTATCCCAACACTTGCGACAATCACCGCACTTGTTGCCTTGCTTGGAGCTTGGGCAGTTAAAGTTTCCTAACTTGCTTGCACCGCTAACGCATAAGCCAAGGCGTTGTGCAATTCCTACGGGTGCGGGGCCATCCATCATCAGAGCAGACAAACGGATAGTAAGATTGCTAGGAACTTCACCGCCTTGTTCAATATAGGTTGAAACGAAAGCATATTCACGAGTTGGAAGCCAAAAAGAAATGTGAGGAAGATTCTTTGCAATCTTCACAATCTTTTCAATATGCCACACACCTTGCAAATCGCCCGAATCGTGCCACCTGAAATGCGGATTCTTAACCTTGCCGATTAAGTATGTCATAGCATCCACCCACAAATCATTGGTAAGAGAAGCAAAACGCTTTTCCATAGCTTTTTGAACATTGGGGAAAACATAACGCCCTTTAAGAGCATAGCAAAAAGCACAAATGCTTCCTACAACATTCCGCATTTTCTGCCCGATAAGACAACGCTTTGCGGGCGTTGAATAAGCATATCCAGGCATCTTTGAGGGTTTTGAGAGTGTGCCAACAATCTCTTCGGCTTGTTTTTTGTTTTTGAACATAAAAATAGGTTACCACGTTTTTGTTTTGGGACAAGTTTTTTTTACAATTAAATCTCATTGACTATCAATGACTTACATATGCAGGGAGGTTGCTTGCGTAAATCGTTGAGACTTAAGCAGTTGCAGCTTCTTCTTCTGGAATCTCTTCGCTTTCTTTTCTATCAATAAAAGCATCAAATCTTTTTTGGGCTTTGCTAGAAGCTGAGATGATAAAGTTCATATCTTTTTTCAAAACTTGAAGCCAGCTTGAAAGATAGCTCGCAGAATTGTTAAAGCATTTTTCCGAATCAATTCCGCAGAAGTTAAGGCAAAGGCTTGCAAAAATCTCTGCTGTCAATTCTTCTTTGCTATAATTCTGCGTTCCAAATCCATTCTTCACTTCATCGCTTGTAGCCTTGTGCATAGCGTGACCAATCTCATGGAACGCTGTAGAATAATACTCCTCAACGCTGGTGAAGTTTTCTTTTGGGGGCAAATCAATCTTATGTTCCTGTGGATAATAACAGGCACGACTTCCACCATGTTTAATCTGAATCACGCACTTGTTAATCAACTTTTCTGCTTCTTCTACTGGTGAAAAATCCAGCTTCTTAACTTCGGGCTGTTTCCACTTCATGCCCTCAATATCACTCAATCCAAAAACTTTATAGAATCTCATCATGGGGAAAGTTTTGGTTTCATTGTTGCTTTCTGTTTTGAGGAGTTTGTAATAAACTACCATATGAGACTTAGCGCCCTTTTTGATTCTCCCACCTAGTTCCTTAATCTGATTGAATGTAAAAAAGAAATCATCAGAAGCCAGCATCCGTAGCAAAAATTGATTGATGCCCCTATAATTCTTTTTGGAAACTCCGTTGCAGAGGTCAAAAACTTTCCAAGGCTTCTGCCAAGGGATGACACCTTTGTTGAGGGCTTCGATGAATTTTTCGGTGATAATTTCGTTTACTTTCATAGTTTAAATATATCAGAGTTTTGTTTTTTGTCTACATTTAAATTTCATTGAGTATCAACGATTTACATCGCAAGAGCCCCTGCCGACGTAAATGCTTGGCTATCAAAGAGATATAAACATTGACAAATTAATATAATATGTTAATGTTAAGTTAACACTAACCAAAGGAGCTAATATGTATTTAGATGATATGAAAGCATTGAAGCAACTCGCAAACGAAATGGCACAACAACAAAAAATAGAAAAACTCGAAGAAGAGTTTGCCACGATGTGGATGCCGTGGGAATAGGTGTAATATAATATATGAAGGTTTCTGGTTTACTTGAATCGTCTGCTCTATATAAAAAGTTTATTGAAGAGCGAAATGAAATCCTAAAGCACAAATGGCTCGAAAGCGAAAAAGCAGGACACGATATTGGTTTTGAAAAAGCTCTGTTAGATTGGGTTTTCAATCACAGAGAAAAATGGCGTAATAAAAATTAGTTCTTCGACCCTCTACGCTCATGATTTCGTAAAGGAATATCCTGCTCCTCTTTCGCCTCTGACTCTGGGCGTTGGCAGGTTCATCCTCTTATGGGAGTTAGTCAGACTCGCCAAGAGAAGTATTGGCGTTCCGTTATATATAACTAATGTTTCCATTAGAAACTTTCCAGAACTGCAACCTTGCGGTCAACCTTCTCTGATATCGAAGAACTAAAACTATCTTAACATACTTTTGTTTATCTGCAATAAAAAAGGCGAGGTTTTTTAGGCCTCGCCCTTTCTATAATGTCTTTCTGTTTTTAGACTGGCGAAAGACCACCAGCGATTCGATCATAGCGGAATTGCTTCACGCCAGAATCCATACGACCAGAAAAGCAGAAGCTAGTGAATAGCTTATTCCCTGCCTTGCTGATGGTATGAGAAGAGGGTTTGCTGATGATGTAGGTATAAACCTGCTCCTTACCATAGGGTTTGTATTCGATTAAATACCTTTGCCCCAAGAGGAAAAGGACGAAGTGTTTCAGATATGAGGTTGCGTATATGATTGCGTTTTTGATTTTGTTCATAGGTTAAATATACCATACCTTTGTTTTTTCACAAGAAAAATCTTAAATTAAATCTCGTTGATAGTCAACGACTTACGCATGAAGAGCCCCCGCGAATGTAAATAGTTAATAACCAACAACTTACAACAGTTTAATTATTCTTCTGATTCTTTCCAATTGGGATGAGCTTTCGCCCACTTTACGAAAACAACTTCTAAATTATTTAAAAACTTATCTATTTGAGCAATAGTCTTAGGATCTTCGTTTTGTAAGATTCTTTTCTCAAGTATTTTGCTCAATCTATTTTCGCTTTTCATATCAATATATATTACAATTATTTAGGAAATATTTCAACTATTTATTATATCCTATTAGATATTTGGCAAATCTTACTTTAGATGTGTAATTATAATTTTCAGTATCTCTTGTATTCCGCCCCACGATATCGCTAACATTAAAAATAAAACAAAAAACTCTACGCCAAATTTATCAAAAATATTTCTCACATAAATAGAGTACATTTTATTTTTTATTTAGAGAAAGTATTTCGCTCCTAGCAGGGATCGAACCTGCAACCTACAGTTTAGAAAACTGTTACTCTCTCCAGTTGAGTTATAGGAGCAACAAATTTTTCGCCTAGGTCAGACTCGAACTGACACTATAACGATTTTAAGTCGTTTGCCTCTGCCATTGGGCTACTAGGCGGATTTTTTAGCTATCGTTATCTAATTTTTCAGCAGAGATTGTTCCGAGGGAATAAATATCCTCCACTTGTGCTGTGCGAACAAAATGTTCGTTTGGAATATTATCAATAGTATTCTTAATACGATTCATCGCAACTGCTTTCAATCCACCTTTAGCACCACGAAACTTTTTGCCAAGTTTATCTGTGATACCATTCATAACATACTTAAACATCACTCGCTCTAACTTTTCGAGAGTAATCCAAAAATAAGCAAAGTCATTACTCATCCATTGAAGCTCTCCGTTTGTTCCACCCCAATTATAGACTCGATTGTGGAACTGCTCAATCTCGTCCTTGTTGCCTTTAATCCCGATGACCCAATGAGCACCGAGGTTTTGTTTAATTAGTTTCATAGTTTAATGTTATCCTGTTTTTGTTTTTTGTCAATACTTTTATTGTTAAAATACCAATCTATGTCCTCTTGAGATGGCTCACAATACTTACTATAGGAATTGAGCATCCAATCTGCAGAAGGAGAAGTGGGCAAGGCTGGACTCGAACCAGCACTAGGAGAATTATGAGTTCTCTGTTTCACCTTTAAACTACTTGCCCCACTTTAGCTGGAAAGCTGGAAGGTTTTGGCACTTGAAAGAACTCTACTGCAAAAGCCTTGGCATAATTTTCCAAGTCTTTGAGAGAACAAGTCTCTTTGGTTGTGCACATACGGATTGAGGTGTTTAGGATGATAGCTCGATCTTGGCCGAACACATTCATCACATAGAATGGAACTGATTGTTTGTTTGTCATAGGTTTAATATACAAGAGTTAGAGAAATAGTCAATAAAAATAATTCGTTGAATGATAAGGCTTTACATACTAGGGGAAGGATTCGAACCTTCATTACGCTCAAATCTAGAGCTTCACGAGTATAAGTCGTGGGTCTTAACCAGTTAGACGACCCTAGCAATCAACACTAAGCCGTAGCTCAATGTCAGCCTCCGAAGTTATCCACCGATTTTCTTGATGGTAACTTTCGTTCCATCAGGCCAAGAGCGGATGACTTTACGCCAAAACTCCGCTTCTTGCTCGGCATCTTCAATCTTTGAGTGCATATCTTCACTCACACGAACTCCATCTCGCAAAACGATATACTTAAGATTCATTTTCTACCTCCAATGCTACTGCATTATCAAACATAGAGCCACCATCTACTGCATCACAAATCACGATGTCATTACTGCCATCATCACCTGCATATACAGCTCGTAGTTTTTTTGTCTGACTATATTCTTTCTTTGTCCATTGACTCTCTGGAACGCCGAGGACTTGCAGAGCCTCAACTCTCTCTGGTGAAAGTGCTTCACCGCTTACTGCACATTTGTATGTCATAATCGGATTATACTGCTAATTGTTCTGGTGTCAAGTGAATTTCTGCTGGAGGTGCTGGAAGAACATTACTCTTCCGAGGACGGCCACGACCACGCTTCTCACCATTAGGCAAAGTTGCTGTGGCAACATAAGCTGATAGTTTTTCTTTTAGTTGAACAAATCGTTTATCTGCATCTTCACGAGTAGAGCAAGTGAAAGCCCAATCACCCCATTGACTATCGCTTGGATACATTTCAGCAGGAGGCATCTTCACACCTGCAATCTCGTAACCATTGTGGCGTTTGATAGCGATAACTTCATAGTTATAGGCTTCGCTGTCTACTTCATCTAATTGTTTTTTATAGATTGCAACATCTCCATCACGACCAATCATCGTGAACTTAAAGCCTCTGCTAGTAAAAGATTCTTCAAGAATTTTCAATTTTAACTCCTTTAGGAAGCCACGCTTCCAAAGTCAGATTTTCTCCAATATATCCAACTTGGGTTTCGGTTTTAGTTTTAGGGTCAACTGCGTATAGTGCGTAGCCACCCTCCTTTAGTTTTTTGGCTTTAGTGATTTCCATTAGATAATTCTACTATACTTTTAGATTAATTCAAGACAAAAATATCACGATTAATAACTCCAACCCATTTAGCTTTATATACTGGCTCAAGAGTATCAGAATAAACAAAACTATTAAACTTATAAGGATTATAGGTAACCTTTCTTTCAGTTTGATCTATTGGCCATCCATCATCTGGAGTGCCACACACAAAAGCGTGAACATTCTTTCTTTGTTCTTTTAATACTCTGTTTCTGCCAGCTTGACTCACTCTAAACTCTACATCCTTCAAAAAGAATTCTGTGCTATGCTCTAATACTTTACCACGAAGCATAATAGAAAGACAATGCTTATGTAAATTATAATATACTTTATGTTTGGCTTTCATCTCATAAATATAACATAAATAATATAAATGTCAAGAATTGTAAACCTTTGATAGATAACGATTTACGCATGCGGGGGCTCGCCCGACGTAAATGCTTGATAATCAACGACTTATACATTTTTTAATTTGAGCAAAAAGAAGCGGAGGGTTTTGCCCTCCGCCTCTGTTAAAGTTTCGTTTTAGTTTAGGCAACCAACTTCAAGAGCTCTTCATCACGGGTTTTTCCGCTGAAGACCTTGAGCAGGTCGGTGCTGATGCGCTCGCTATACTCATAGCGTTCATCCGCCACATTGCGAGTCAAGAACTGAGTTGACGCATTGTACAAATTGTACAGGTTGCGGTCAGTATCTTCCTCGTAAGAAGGGTTCCGCCAGACTGCTTCGATGCCTTCACGCACCTTAGCAGAGATGACATCCTTCTCTTCCAACTTGGTGAGCAAGGTCAAACCCTGCTCGTCAGTAATTGCCTTCTGCGCCAACCTATTGAAGATTGCTACAGAGTTGTCAACGCTGGAGACAGCGTTAGCCAACGCATCACCAATGAAATCCAGATTGACGGCCAACGTGTGGCGTTTCGTCATGCTGAACTCCTTGGTCAACGATTTCATTCCGTTGGTGCAAACCAAACGGAGGAAACCGAGGGTTAACGAGACACGGCTGGAGCGATCATAACTGTTATTCACAGTCAACCGCAGTCCAAGAATGTCTCCCTTGGCACGCTTGCCAACTGGCTTCAATTCAGTCTTGAAGTCAGTAAAGTCATAGCTAGCGTAGAAACGAGCACCATCACGAACCACGAACTTCTTAGAAGTGTGATTCATGAGCATGCTGTTCTGAGCCAGCGACTCTTCGACCATTTCCACAAGGTCTGCATTCTTCACCACACCATACTGCTCGGTGCAAACTCCGAGTGTCATGGGTTCGGGGGTATCACGGCGTACCATCCCGAAGTATCCTGTCCTCTTGCCGTCGGTTGTGAGGAGTGGCTCTTGATGTATATCGAAATCGTATACACTTTGAGCGGGTTTTGTTGTTCTAGCCATATGTTAATCATACCACACTTTTAAACTGTGACAAGAACTTTTTTCATGTCATAAGATAATGTTGTGCAAGGATTTACGTATCCTAAGATAATTTTTTATAAAGTGCTGATATTCAAGGATTTACGCACGCGGGCTCCGCCGATACGTAAATATATAATAATCAACTACTTAAGTCAAACCAAATTAAATTTAATACTACTCTTTCTATATTCTCTTATCTTTCTAATAGCATATAAACTAGCATCTACTTCACTTAATTTAGCCCTAGTACCCATATTATATTTTCTTATCTTTTTAATACCATGATAGAACTTATCTTTCTTGTATTGCCATATATGTCTTACTTCATGGGCAACTAATTCTACTAATGATTCTTCCCAGCTATAACTCTTAACTGGTAAATATCCTCTAAACCCTCCACTCTTATAAGGCTTTTTATAAATAGAATAATTTGGAACTGCAATATGCACCCTCATGCTTCCCCATGCTCTGCCATGCCAACCAATTTTGGTATTACCAAAGTCTATTTTTCTAATATCTTTAAGGTGCAATCCTTGGGGCAAGCACCATTTAATAATTTCTTTTAACTTTTCAGAACAATATGAGGTAGTATTAATTAGCTTCATAGGCTAATAATATACCAAATTAGTTTAATGTCAATAGCCCAAAATTAAAATATATATTCTATAATCACTATACTGCTATCATCTATTTATTATTAATCAACTCTTATTTCACTATTATCTATTTCATATTTAACTAATAGTAATTCATCAAATGATATTACTGGTTTCTCTTGTAGTATTTCAATACAAAATAACTTATTCATTGTAGCTAAAATATATATAAACAGCAAAAACAATACTTAATATAATAGCAAAATATAAAGGTGCATTACTCATTAATCCATTCCAATATATTTTCTAGTTCATTAATTACGCTATTTAGTTCATGCACAACATCTTGGTTATTGTCGTGATCAATTTGCAGACCTTTATATTCCTCAATCCTATCACTGATTTCTTTGACAATTTGCGACCTAAGCTTCATCTTCGTCCTCCTCTTCTTCCTCGACATCAATAGCTTCAAAGTTATAATCAACCTCATCCCAATCGAGCATAAAGCCATTTGCGTCTGTGCAATTCTCAGCCATCTCTGTTGCCTTATCAACCGCTTCCTCATCTGATGTGGCCTCCACCTCGATGTCCACTTCTGCGATTTGGTTGCGTTGCATACGAATCGTGAATTTCTTTAGGGGTTTTTCGGTGTTGTTCATATTTTTAATATACTCCTTTTATATTTATTGTCAAATTATATTTTTAGGAATCTCTATTTGCCACTTGCTAGTAATCCATTTAAGGATCTGATCTGACCAGTAACCACTTACTATTTGAAACAAATCTCTTTCAATTCTAATCCTATCAAAGCTATAATAGATATACTGATTAATTAAGTATGGTGCATCACACGAACCTCTGGTAATATGATTAGTAGAAATAACATCTATCTTAATATTAGTTAAGGTTTTAGGAATACTTACCTTGATAGTTCCACCAAGTGCTGTCTCGCCTATTTTGAATGTTTTAGTCATAAATAGAATATAATCTAAATTATTATTTAGTCAATTAAATATTCTATATTGTTTCGCCGCTTTAATTAATTTCTTTCTTAATGATTCATTGGTAACACTATATGAGCCACCCCAATCTGACCTCTTTATTTCTCTAAAACATAATTCATTATTACCATCAAAGGATTCTATCACTTCATAATCAGCAGGGCCAATCTTAAATTGATAATACATCTTAACACTTCTTGATGTTAAGGTAGGTTGGGAGTTTGTTTTTGTTGATGCCATATATTTAATATAACTTAAATTATTATTAAGTCAAGCTCTTACCCAACTCGCGCCCCATCTATTTAACGCGGCTTTTAATTCTTTGAGTGTTTTGAAATAGGTATATTGTTCTGGCATACACATTGGATATACTTGTTTAGCAACCCATACTTTCTTATTTATTAATTTTTTATTATACTCGCCAGTAAACAAATAAGGATTTGTATTAACCACACGATCTACAACATAACAAAAGTATGTGGGCTTGTTGATATAGTTTGCTATGTATTGGTATGTGCTGTTCATCTATTAAATATAAGTTAAATTAAAAATAAGTAAAGAAAAAAGGACTAGGCACGATAAGTTTTTATTGCTTACCTTTTCAGATCCTCAGATCTGCCCATTACCGATTGTGAACCTCTGTTTCGCAACAGACGCGGTGTAGTTTAGGCGCATCTTTGTAGATGCCCTTCTACCTCAAGGGTGCGACCCCTCCAGATTACTTTGGCTCCGCGAGTGGTCGTATGCCTACGCCAGTTCGCTTCGACACAATCTGTCCTGCAAATATAAATATATATTTATTTTGTTAATCTGTCAAGTAAATAAAATAAACAAAAGCAATCCATCCACTTAAAGCTATAATAGTAATAGCCATAGCTTCTATAAAACATCTTATTTTACTTTTGCTTGTTACAATTGGAATGTCGCTCATATATTTATGGTAGATTAAGTTCTATTTTATTATTTTCTTTATCTATTTTTGCAGATATTTCTGGCATTTTAGTTTTGCAAGGTGTGCTACATAAACATATATTAAACTTGCTGTTTTGCACACATCTACATTTACAATCTATTTTGGCTGTGCAAAATGGATCTTGATCTGCAAAAGAATTAAAAGATATTAATATAAATAAGAATATAATTTTACGCATAACTTTATATTATTTAGATTATTATTTTTTGTCAATTCGGAATCGAAGGGACTTGAACCCTCACTCCCCGCCGTGACAGGGCGGTGCTTTAACCAATTAAGCTACGATTCCTTTGAAAAAAATATGGTTTCTGCGACACCAAAAAACGCTCAAAGGATATATGGTCGAGGTTAATCCCGCAATCACCTCAACATCCAATCCTTGATTTCGTGCGGAAATCAGTGCAGAAGGAACGAAAGAGATATAGGGCGCCTTGGCTCTCTTCCTTTGCAGTGCCTCGCATTTGAGACCCTGCCTTCTACTATTTATATATTAATTGTTTTTTTCCTTTTCGTCAAGTTCTCTTACTTCAATATTTCCCACCAAATTGCTAAACAGACTCCCAAAAAAATTAAAACAATCTCCATATGATAAATTTTTCTCCATTTGTTTTTCGCTCATACAACCTATTATACATCAAATACAATATCTTGTAGAACTTTTTTTTAAAAAACAGTGCAAGTTTTTCGATACTTGCAAACGATTCACTATAACGGAGTGACCACCGATGACCACCATCACCTCACCAAAAGTTTATGCTGGATTTAACTCCACATCAAGTTTCTTTGTTTTGCCCATCCAAGGTTCTGGCATAATATGTTTAAGCCAATCTTGCATAGATGGAATAAATCCCAAGTCCTCTGCAACATGCTGTTCGCCAACCCAACGAGTAGGAATCTTTTTGCCGTTGGATAGCGTGATGGTATTGCCAAATATTCTCTCACACATAAAGATGCCCTCGGCATGATGTCGCAAAGCTCTATGTCTAAAGTCTGCCATCATCATCTTACTCTCATCAAACCAATCATGAATCCTCTGATAATCTTCGGGCGTTCCACCCCACTTCTTTGACGAAGAGACAGAATGATGGTATGGATTAGCCATTAGAAACTTTCCTCGCTAGAGTTCACTTCCTCGATCCTCTCATTGAACTCAAGATTAACCTTGCGGTTAAGAACATCAAAGTGAAATGTTCCATAGCTACCTCCGTTAATCTCCCAACCTCCGTGGCTGGCTTCTAACTTATCATAGCATACTTGCTCAACGATATCACGAACCTTTCCTTCGCCACCACCAACCTCAACAAAGGTTTTCTTCTCGTCATCCCACTCGTGATGCTTGCCTTTATATGAACCTTTAACCACTAGTTTAGGCTCTGATACTTCTTTGCCTCTGTGATCTTCATAAACAACCTCATCAATCTGACCACTATCTCCACAACCATCAAAGGTTACTTCAATGCTGGCTACTCTGGTTTCTTGTAGAGTATCAAATAATAGTTTAGCATTATGCTTTACTTGATCTGCTTTCTTGATTTGGTCTGCTCTGATTTGTGCCATGATGTCATCCATCTTGGGCATTTTGATTTTTTTAGATTTAGATGTTTTGCTCATACATCCAATATAATCTAAACTTAAACTTTGTCAATCTCTGTTTAAGAAAATATTTAAAATATATACTACTAAGATAACACCAAAAATATAATAGTAATTCATTATTTAATTACTCCTTATTTGCTATTGCTCTCTTTGCATTTACTCTTTTCAGCATAGCTTCTAGACGCTCAACTTGTTCCTCATAGCCGTACTTTTGCCACTCTTTGAGATGTGAAATTTGATCAACAATAGCATCTTGAATTAATAACCAATCATCTCTAGTAAAATATTTATCAGTATATTCGCTCATTCAATTAATGTACCTTGATCTTTGAAGATTGTCAAGGATATCATCAATTCTTTTATGTTCACTCTCATCTATTGAGGATTTACTTAATACTAAAGCATATACAATAAAACTTATTTCTTCTCTGTTTAGAATAATAGCTTTATTTCTATTGTTATCTATGTCTATATTCATTATTTATATTCTATTATTTCGCTTTTAGATGTCCATTTTATATTTATTTATAACTGCAAGATAGCTATTTCGCTTTTTAGATTTATATTTTCTAAGAGTCTTATACCTTTTCTTTATTTTTTGTTTTCTATTTGACAAATAGTGAATCGGCTTTACATCATAAGTAAAGTAATATTTCGCAAGAATGTATTTACAAATTCCATATAGCCCCGAACTGAAAGCTGTAAGAGTAATTGCCCAAGCTGTTAAATGGTTCATATTTTAAAATACTCCAGTAGTTTATTTGGTTCAGTTAGATTTTGATTTGATACCGCCCAAACAGCAGGTTTATTCTTGCCAAGAATAGTTTGTTTGGCTTTATTTAAGAAATCTTCTCTCGTAATCCATCCTTCTATTAGAACGCTAGTTAATGATTTAATTGATAATAGTATTGAAAGGTCTGCTCTAAAATCTTCTTTATTAGGAAAGAATAAATTTTTATAATCACCTTTTACAAGGCAAGTTTTTACTTGAATAGTTTTATTATCTTTTATAAAGTCTTTTATCTTATCATCGCCACTTAAGCTAAGTCGTTTATCTAGTTTTAGTTTTAAAAATCTAGCAACACCCGCTTCGCCCATTACTCCATTGATATGATTTTCAAAATCAGTTTGATTGTCGTCTACTCTTTTGCTTCTTACTCCGTGAGCAACTTTAATAATATTTCTGCTATGAGCAACTCCCATTATGCTTAATAAATCAAAGTAATCAAAATCAATAGGTATAGGATTCATATATTTGCTTCTAATTTATTTAGTATTTGCATTATAAGACCTTTATTTTCATCTGTCAAGTTATCACTATACTTATTTAACATTGGATGAATAGCTTTATTATTAAAAGATTTAAGTATATACCAATCAAATTCATAGCCCATATTTAAAGAGTCCCATTCAGTTTTGCAACAATAAAAAAGATAGGTAAGCTCGTCCTCGGACAAAGCCTTTATTTGATTATTTGAGATCATTATTTTACTTAATATGGTTAGCAAAATGGATTAGTGCCATTCCAGCTAACATCATTAAGGTTGTTGTTATTATTTCTGGCATATTTATTAATAAATGTGGTTTTTGCAAGGAAAGGAACTTGCTAGGATCACCACAAACCTATGCTTCCTTGGGTCACGGCTTCCAAGTATTTTATAATAAACTAAATATATTATTTCGTCAAGTAAAAATCACAAATAACATTAAAATTAATTAAAATATTCTAAATTTGCCCTAGCATTTTTAGTTAGCTTAAAACCAAGTAATTTGATTATTTCTTTATTTGTCATTAGCTTATTTGATTCGCCCTTATACATAACTTCTCTATCTACTGCTATCAAGTCCCAATCCTTTAATAAGTAATCATATTCTTTATCTATTACTTTAGTAGCAATAAAATTGGGGCTATATTTAATTACTATGTAGTTATTTTTGTTTTCTGTTGTTATGATTCTATCAATCTCACCATAGCTTACATTATTTATGTTATGTAGTGTTATTTTATTTAACTTATTAAAAGCATCAATATCAATAATAGCCCAATTATTTATTATTTTTGCTGGATGTTTTAGCTTATCATAGTATAACTCTAATTTTTCTTCTAGTGATTTGAATTTCATTAGCTATTAGCTTATTATACATAGATAACAGATAAAAAAAGAATATTATTTAATTATTTAATGCTTGACTTGTAAAGAATTATATATATTATAGTCCACCAAACCTATTTCATTCTTTTATACTTATTTCTATTCTTCTCTATGTCTTTTAATACTATCTCTAGAGTATTTCTAATATAAAGCATAACATATAAGGATGCTAATAGACTCAATAACACTATAAAGTATAATGCTCCTAGTATTAGGTAAAATGGCTTGAATATATACCCTTGTATATCAAAATGAATACCTAATAAAGACATAATCTTACTTTTCACCCCTCTTTTTAATATACTGCCTTATTCTTTTTACTTCAAGTAAAATAAGACCATTAAATAAGAATAGTGCCAAAAATCCGCATAAGAATATCACAAGATCAAGGCTAATATCGAGGTTTAGTTCAGTATAGGCTATATTATCATTAACTATAAGAAACATATTATTTAGTCCTTTTTAGATATTAAATAAATAAACCACCATACCAAAGAAAAAGCTAATAATGGCACGATTAAGCTCAAGAAACTCCAATTCATCCTATTTTAGTGCCAATATCTTCCACGAAGCGAAGTGCTTCTTCTCTAACATACCATTCCCAAGGAGTTCCGTTTCTATCAACAATAACGCAATAATGCTCACTATTTGGCACATAACCAATCCTACCATAGTATTGAGTTCCATCCTCGATCTGAAACATTACTTCCTTACCTTCATTTCGTTCCATAACGAAAATCTTTGCATCATCGTTAGTAGATTCAGCTACTTGAGGATACTTGGCATCATAATCTAATGGGTTAGCTTTAATCCATTGAGTCATATATTTGCTCCTTTAATTCTTCATAGCATAGTTCACAATAAAAATCGTCCTTGTATCTGTGCATACGCATCTCATCTTTCTTCATTTGTTCTGGTGTTACAACTTCGCCACAATCAACGCAAGTTAAAGGTTTGTTAGATAAAATCATCATCTTTTGTCTCCACTTCCTTTTATTTTACCTCTTTTTAATCTATCTGCAAGTTTAATTAAATTATTTCCTGCAATATCTTCAAGATTCATACCAAGTTCATCTGCTAAAGAGGCACAATACCAAAGAACATCACCAAGTTCATCTGCAATCCTAGCTTTAGCTTCTTTTGAGAGATTTCCATTGTTATCTCTCATTACCTTCTTAACTTTATTAGCAATCTCGCCAGCTTCGCCAACAAGTCCTAAAGTAGTATAGTATAATCCATCACCCGCTAAATCTCTTGGATAAAAAGCAGTTCGACCAGCATTAGCTTGATAATTATTAAATGTCATTTCTTTTTACTTTTAACCTTTTTCGCTTCGCCCAAGCCTTTAATTAGTGCATAGTTAAAGCCAATATTAATAAACTCATCTTCTGTAATTACCCTTCTACCCAAACCAAGGAAAAAATCTCTCATACGATCTCCCATATCTACTTGAGTATCAAATACATTTTTTTTCTTGAATTTACCTACTTTAAGATGGTAAGGGTCTTTTTTAGATAATGTTTTATTTTTCATTTCTTTTTAGATTTTAATTTTTTATTAATAGAAGTCAATTCAAATTTATTTTTCATTTAACAACCTTGGCATCCAACAAAATCACAATCACACTTTCTTTTGGGTTTATTTAATTTTTTAGCTTCGTTATTATCCCATTCCATTTCTTCTCTGTATTCTTGAATTTCTTGTATAGTATCATCTGCTGGTAAATACTCAAAAAGCAAATCAATTAAATCTGCTACCGAAGCATTATTATACAAATCATAGATATACTCTCTTTCATCCTCGGAACAAGTCTCAAGAAATTCTTTGATATTTTTAAACTTTTTCATCTTCATCTTCTTTGTCATAATCTATTACTCCTATTTCATCAAATACATATCCGCATCCTTTAAGGAAATCTCTTAATTTGTCACAAATTTCACCAATAGTTGTTGCATTAAAACTAATCTTATGATTTGTTTCTCTGCCAATTTCATCAGCATATTCATACTTAAAGGTAAATTTATCCTTCTTCATTTTAGGAACACTTTCTAAATTTTCTCTTTACAACTTCCTCACCTTTCTTATCAAATTGTTCTAACTCTCTTTCTTTTCTCCACTCTGCTAATTCTTCTTTTGCTCCATTAAATTCAGCCCAATCGTTTAATTCTGCATCTGTCAGATATTCTTCATCTTCTTCTCTGGTAACGCATCCGTGAGCATTATTTTCTGCTTCATCTGCATAAGATTCAAGAATATGCTCGGAGCTTGACCCGTGTTTATTACTAATATCATCTGTGATAGTATAGATAGTTACTTTATATCTTACGCCACTTTTAAATTCTGCCAACTTCTTCTTTTGGTCTTTTTTGTTTGCAAGAATTTCTTTTTGAATATGAGCCATTTCTTTTCTGTGAGTATTTACAATCTTCTCAAGGTCATTATAATAAGGTCTATTCTGAAAGATAAGCTCAATTAAATCCATCTTACTCATCTCAACATAGTTACGAGTAACGGCTTCTCTTTCATCTCCCGAAAGACTATTGTAAAACTTTAATGCGTTCTTGAATTTCTTTTTGCTCATATATTCAATATACTGCAAACTTAAAAATTGTCAATAGGTCACGCCAAAAATATTTACTTGAGCATTAGGATTTCTGCGACCATCTGGACTATCCATCATATTATATTTAGTAGGATAATCTTGAGCATCTTCACTCATAGCATTTGGAATCGTCCTATAAGATGTATTTGCACAACCAATAAACAAAAACGCCACAGCTATCCAAAACAAACAATACAATATAAAACCTATAATTCTAATTGGTTTAGGAATCATTTCTTAATGTTACGCTTTGTATAAGTAATTGAGCTTCACGATTTTCAATAACTTCTTTCACCGATAATCTTTCATTTGCGATTGGGGAATGATTGAAAAGAAAAGTGAGACAGAAAATTTCTATTGGAGTCCACATAAAATTATAATAGGATAGTGGGCTTGAACCATCTATCCTACTATTACATTACTTGGCCGATACAGAAACTACTGAACCACCAGTCTTGTTGGCAAATCGCTTACTAGCGATCTTTGCACCACGGAGAGTTGGGTAACTCTTGGGAGCAACAACAAGCTGACCAGTCGTAGCTTTGACTTGCCAAGTATATTGAGTTTGAGTTGTATTCATAAGTTAATATTAGTATATATATGTATTAATGTCAATATATATTATTTTTTATTTTTAAACTTTTCTTCTTGAGGTTGTTCAATCGCATCTTCTTTGTTATAAACTGCCTTTTTGGGTCTACCCATATTTGTCAGTTTCATATCTTTACCACGCTTGATATTTCCCCAAGGATTCATACCAGAATTTTTAATGTTATCTGCGAAATTTTTAATCGCTTTGATTTCTTTATTTGTTAATGCCATAGTTAGTATATACTAACCGAATTTATTTTTTAGATCAAGAATTATTTTTTGCAACTACAACCAGAACAACCACACCTTAACTTTAAATTCAACAACCACTTAAACGCTTTTTTTAGCTTTTTTAACACTTTTCTTTTTAGCTTTCTTTTTCTTTGGCTTGATTTCTACTTCTTCATCTGCCCAACTAGCACAAACTTCGTTATTATATTGACTATCAAAAGGAGCATTTTCGTTATTTGTTTTGGCTAATTCACGATCAATTTGCCATTGATAAATTTTATCTTCAATTTTAAGACGAATATTCCAATAAAGATCGGTTAGCCAATTCATAAACGGACTCCAAAAAGTCCACCTAAAATAAAACAAGCTGAAAGAATTGCGATTTCCATAATATTGTTCTATTTATCTTTACACCTTGTTTTTAGGCTTTTCCTTAATATTTTTATTATACGCTAAAACATCATCTAAATATTTATTAATCATATTGCGGATTGTGCGTTCTTTTTCGGGGTCTTTGCTATAATAGGATTTCTCAAGAGCAAGTAATTGATCTCGCCAATGATTTAAACTAGCAAGATGATCTGTTAAAAATTCAATTTTGGGTTTCTTGAGTGCCATTTTTTACCTCTAATTTCCATTTTTCAATAATTTTTCCCGAATCAGCACAATCGGAATTATTGTTGCTTCTTAAAAGATAAAAGATTTTCTCACTAGAGTCAATCTTATTTACAATATTTAAATATCCTTCTTTAAGATTCTCTTTATCAATAAAATAATGACTTCTCATATAAGGCTTTGTCATATTGTCTTTGCTTAAAATACTTTGAGTCAATAAGTAACCATTATTTTCATCTTTTTGACAAAGAATAACGCTTTTATACTTATCAGAGGAATAAAGATCAGAGAATTGTTTTGGCAATCCTAAATTAATAATACAATTATGATGATAAACTCCAAAAAAACTAATAGTATCATCAATAATCATTTTAATAAACTGCTACTTTAACTATTTTAGGATTATTATTTACAAATCTCATAGCTTCTTTTTCAGTCATAAAGAAAATATCAACTACTGGATATTGGCCGTGACTAGCTTTTCTTCTGATAACATCTGTTCCAGTATCGTGAGCAAATCTAAATCCAAGATTAGGGATATAAAGTTTTGAGAAGTAAGGGATAATCCTTGGGTCTACTGCAACACTTTTGTTCGGTTTAAGGATAGCACCAGTTGAGCTTTGTCTCTTTGCACTCCAAGAATCTGTATCAGAACCCTTTGCCCAATAAGCAGTTAAGCGAACCTTGATTTCCTTCTTGGGAGTATTAGTTTTAACAAAATTATCAACCATTTCATCTTTGTTAAAGATAATCGGTTTCTTGGAAGATGATATTATTTCGCTCTTGAATAATACGCAAGAGGCTAACAATAAAACGGATATTCTACATAGTATTTTCATAACTTGTCCTCGACTTATTTAAGATTAATTTAAATTGATTAAAATGTCAAGCTAGATTAACTTCTTCTAGCGACTAGATAATTCCTTATGATTAATAGACTTCATAACAATATAAGTTACACCCATAGGGAGTTTTAATCCCTATGAATGTATCCTATAATAGAATTACTTTGTAAGAAGATCAGAAGCTCGGAGCTTGCTGGTCAATTTACGCTTGTCAAAGGAACGCCAATGACGAGTATGTTGATTGACTTTATCAAGAACCTTTGCTTCACTAATCGTAAATGTGCCATTAGTGTTATCTGTCATTTTAACAAAGTATGTTTTGGGTCTGTTTGCCATAATGATTAATATTATTAATATTTTAACTATTTGTCAAGTTAGAATTTTCAAATTCTTTGATTTTATTTTGTAAATAAGCAATTATTCCTTCTATTCTTAAAATATCTTTTTGATAGGAGTTTATTTTTTCAATGTAAAAATCTAATTCTTTTCGCAAGGCTTCTTTATTCATAATGTATTATATATTATGAGTTTGTGTTATCTAAAGAATTTTTTACTTCAATATATTTTCTGTTTGTGTTTTCGCAGAATATACAAAAATTATCAAAATCAAAAACAATTATATAATCATTCATCGTTGCGTCTGGACGCACTTCTTCCCAAGTGAAATCAGTTTTAAGACCAAAAGACTTTTTCATTTTACCTATAATATAGGTTACTTTATATATTAAATATTGTCAAATACATTTTATATTACATAAATAACTTTGTCTAGTTTTTATTTATATTGTATTGAATAAAATCCGCTTGACTATCTGTATGATAAACATTTTTAAAATTTAATTGTTTAATCATATCCGAGCATCCGTGACAAGGAGCAGAATGATCTAGCAGATTATTTCTATTGATTCTAGTATTAACAAGAGTTAATTTAGAACAATCTTCTATACCTAATTTTATAACAGCATTTAGCTCGCTATGAGTTCCAACAATATCGCTAATCTTTTCTTTATTTTTATTAATATAATTGTATTTTAAATTCATTGGATGAGTTTTTGTAGAGTTCATTCCAATACTTATAATACGATTGCGGTCAAGAATAAAACTAAAGTGTCTACATCTTAAATCTGCATTATGCTTATTGATAAGGGCATAAGTAACCTCAATAATCTTATTGAAGTTCATACTAATCTTTTTTATCTAAATCTTCGTATTGTCTTTCAACTTCTTCTGCTTCTTTGTCTAAATCTGCTTGTATTTCTTTCAAATAACCATCAATCTTATCTAGGTCTGGAGTTTTTTGGCTATAAAAATTACTAATATAATTTGTATTAGTATTACCAAAAAGAATCCTAGCAATCAAGTGCATACCAAATCCTTGAAGAATAGATAGATGAACAAAAGTAACTGGCTCAAAAAGATAATTCCAAGTTAAAGTTATAATCGTGCCATAGATAAGGCCAAAGAAAATATAGGTTGTGGCGAGATCAAGTAAGTCAAGTTTAGGTAATTTCATTATGATAAAGTATTTATAAACATTGGAGTAAATTCTCCAACATAAGAACATCTTACATTAAATTCAAAATAATCAATAGCCTCGCCTTGAGGATCTTCTTGATCTTTAAATTGTTCTGCAAGAATATCTAAACATTTCTCAATAGAATAAATTGCTACTGGATTTCCCTCTGCATTATCACCAACTCCGATAAAAGCATCATCAAACCCATCTGCAAGAAGAATCTTGTCAGAATAATCTGAATAGCCAGTTTCAATAAAGTCTACGATTTTTTGGTTATGTTTGCTTAATTTCATAATTGCTAATGTATATGGTGTCCTCTTAACCTTACTTATACTCACATTTTAACTTACACGCAAGTTATTTTTTAATATATTTTTTGATTTTCTTTACAAGTGCTTCTACTTTAGATAGTTCCTGCCATTTAATTCCAGAAATATCTTTATGGTTATTATCGTGCCATTCAACTAAAGCTGTAATATCATTTTCTAGTTCTTCAAGTTCTTTATTTACTCTACCTATTATTGTTTTTTGATTTTCCATAATTATCCCAAAAAGTTTTTAAGATATTCATTCATTTCATCTTCTTGATTAATTAGAAATTTAAATTTAATATAAAATTCATTCAAGTCCAACGCTACGCTTGCTGGAAGTAAGGTATTGTCCACATTAGTTTCATACCAAGCTACAAATTGTTTCATTGTGCGAAGTGTCTTGACTTCTTCTTGCATATTTTATATACTAACTTGAATTTATTTTTTCTTCAACTTTAATTTTGCGTGATCTGCGAATAAGTTTGGATTGTCTTTGTAAAGTATTTCTAATGAAGTTTTTGCAAAAGCTCTTAATTCTTTTTCATCTTTAATAGCGTCAATAATTTTTTTAGCCATTAAAGCAAAAGTCTTTTCTTCTTTTTCTAAACCTTTTTCTATTCGTGATTTGTCTACTTTTTTTTTGCCCATAATTCTAATTACACATTAGAATTTAAATTCAAACTGCTCTGCCATATATTTTGGGTTAGTTTCATACTTTTCAGAGTATAATTGACAAAGTTGAAAATCTGTTAGATTATTTAAATACCCTAGAATCCTATCTACAAGGGTGGTAGGATGCTCTTTAAGATATGCTTTCTTTAAGTCTGATAGAATTTTTGATCTTGGATTAGTCATTTTCTTTCTCCAATAAAAACTCTGGAATCATATCTTCTTTTGCGTTCTTATCTTCGATAACATCAATCCAGTTAGTGATATTACCATACTTCACTCCTTGCATCAAATCTTCGTAAAGACATTCAATAGCTCGTTCAACCATTTCTTGATTGTCCATATCTACAATATAATTTAAATCTACACAAACTCGTCCTAGTTTCATTTTGCGTTTTTATACTCCATTATAAATTCACTAGCTTCTTCAAGAGCATTAACGAAGTGCATTGTTCTACAATCTTGAGGACAATCTTCGTCAGCTTGATTAACAAGTTCCTCTAGAAGTCTAATTGCTTTTTCCATTTCTTGATTATGCTTCATTTTAATTTAATGTCAATTAAATCCTAATGCTGGTCTTTCTTTTTCAGAAAACAATTCTATAATACGAATATTAGTAATCAAGTGCCAATCAGAATTTATTTTAATACATTTTTCAGATGGAGAAATCTCTGTTACCTTTCCTTCTTGAATTGCGTGTCTATTGATAGGAAAGTTAAGATAAAGAATCTTGCGGTTAATTAAATCTTTTAATTTCATTCTTGTGGAGTCTCATTCTTTAAATCAAAATCATTAAAATAAACATCTATCTTGTCTACTAATTTATAATATTTATCAGTAGCATCGTGAGATATTGAAATTTCATCTAGAAAATCTTTGTTGCTTAACAAGTCTCCAAGAATACCCATCGCTAATTCAATCTCTCCATCTGTAAAATAAGATGATGCTTTCATATTAAAATGGCTTGAGAACATATCCCCAATAATCGCTATCAGCTTGTTTCTGAATATCATCCCACATAAGGCAACGAACAATATACGAAGGAACGCCTAGTTTATCGCAATTATCAATCCAATGCTTCTCCATCGCTTTGTATTTCATCGCACCAACCTTTGACTTGGTGTATTTCAAATTTTCCATACCATAAAAGCGAAGATGGTGAACATCACCGCATACAACTTTGGTATGATTAGGATTAATCATTTCAAGAGCAAAGCTAACTTTAGCATAGCTCAATCCACGAATACGCTCAACAAGACTATCACGAACCTTAACATAATGTTTCTTGTTATAACAAACAAAGTCTTTAGGATTCTGCCAGAAGTCTTTTGCAAAGTCCCAAATATAATCTGTGCGTTCATTCTGACAACCAACGCCAGAACGAGTAAGACGCTTTAACAATTCCTTGCGATTATATCTCCAATAAATAAAGTCACGAATAGCAAGATAACCCTTGATATTACCTTCCCAAGTAGTATGAACCGAGCAGAAGGCGAAAAGATAACGCCTAAAAATATCATCGTTGGTTAAAGGTTTAAGTGTTTCCCAATACTGCTTGTAGGCTTCTACCTTGTGGCGATGAAGCTCATTAAAGCTGGCGAAAAACTGATCTGGTTTAGTTGTATCCATAACTCAAATATAATTTAAATTTAATTTAAGTCAAAGAATTAATTGTTCTTACCATCATTTTCCATCCAATTCCTTGCGTGATAAGGACTTGGAAAAGTTTTTAATAGTTTAGCGTCAATTAAATCAACACTAGGGTAATTATCTTTACAAGTTTCTTCGTAAGCTCCCCATAATTCAAGGTCATTTCCAAATTCATCTTCTAATTGTTTTATGTATCTTATTACCTTCATAATACAACAATATTAATTTTTGCGTTTAGTTTATAAACTCGATTGCCCTGCTTTTCATCGGGGTCATTAATCGTATTACGCTTTTTATTAGAAAAGTCATAAGCCTTTCCATCTTCTAAATCTAGAATATTTACGCTAGTAGTATTAGGAACTCTGATCTTCATATAGATTGCGTGATTGCCTCTTTGAACAGATTCGGGGTCAAAGAAAGAAAAAACTTCTCCTTCTTTAATCTTGTCAAATTCAATGAGTGACTCTGTATCTTGTGATGTTATTGTATATTTCATAAATTAAAATGGTCTAAAGTTATACATCCTTTCAGCTATCTTACTTATGTTTGATTTATTTGTCAAACTGAATCCGTATTTTTTCTTAAATTTTTGTAATTTTTTAGGATTCATATTCTGTTTTTCAAAATCCCCAACAGAGCTTTCATCAGTCACAAGGTATTCGCCTTTTTTAAAATCAAATAAATCCATTATTTCTTGCACTTGATCTGGATACTTGTCTACTACTGCTGAACCAGCAAACTCAATAATTTCACCATCGTATGAAATTAATTTTCCTTTAGTAAAATCGTATCTAGGTTTCATTATCTATTCCATTGAAACTCGAAAATCCATCCTAACCAATGAAATCCACATTCAGTAAAGTATTTGCCACTCATATAAAAAAATTTAGGCAATAATTTAAATTGAAATGAATTTAAAATATAAAGCCCCATACCTTTAAATGTGATACGATAATAAACTTTGCTCACGAAACAGCCTTGAGCTTTCATAGCTTTCTCAAATTCTTCGCTTGTCATTCTTTCTTTCTTCTTTTTCATCTTCTTCAATAATTTTTCTTGTTATTTTATTAATATCAAGTGATAAATTATATAATGATTGAGATATATCAACCAAACTTCTTTTAATGTCTAATAGTATTTTATCGTTGTGCATAATTTAATCCCATAAGTCTTTAAAATAAAGTCCAAGCAAAAGAAGTCCATTTCTTTGACGCTCATAGGCTTTATTTAATTTTGAATAATCTGGTTGAATGTTTTCTTTTCTTTCAAATTCAACTAGATATGTTCCATCTTCTTGTTTCTCAAGAAACATTTGACGATCTTTAATAGGGTCAAATCCTTGTGGATAAACTTCATAAACTTCTTCTAAGCTTACATTAATATCATCTTCATCAACAATAGTTTGGAGTGCAAAGATAATTTCATCTAAAATATATTCATATTCTTTTTGATCTAGGGAAATTCCCAAGCCAGTTGTTTTGTCTGTATAACATCCAAGGGTTGAATTAAATTCAAAATTATCTTCTTGCCCAACATAAGGAACAATCTTATCATTAATAACTAGATGGTGGCGATTAGCAAGACTATGATAGTTTTGTCGAAGATGCTTGATTCGTGGAAGCATAAACTTCGCAGTAGATTGAGGAAGATTCCAGCAATCACTATCAGAAAAGCCTCTAGTCAATTTTTGAAAAGCATTTCTTACTTTCCATTTACTATTTAAAAAAGTATGATACAAATAATTAGACTGACCAAAAGCCCAATTTAAAATAGGATTCTTGTGAAATCTAAAACTTTGCATCATTTCTTCAAATGTTTGTTTTTGACTCATACTTTATTTAAGGTTTCCCTTACTGAATCTAACACTTCTTTAAGGTCTTGTAAAGAATAAGATTTAAGTCCACCATTAAAACTATAACCTTCTTTGTCTTTATCAAAAGTAACCATAAGTTTAGTTTCTGGAAAACTCCAAGTTGAGCCACCCCAAGATGTTCCTTGTGTTTCTTTTCCGTAAAAATATGCAGTTGCCGTTGGATTTTCACCATTAAGATTATACATACGAATGGTCACCGCATCACAAGGAAATTTATCCGTAGATGTTTTGTCAATGATTTGTTCTGCTGGAACAACTCCTTTGATTCTGCTATTCTTTTCCCAAAATATTTTATGTTTCATAATCCTTGCTCCTTACAATTTTCTTCGTAATCCCTCAAGAATTTATATTCTTCCCAACGCCCAGCGTTGGCTAGAATGTTACTTGTAAGCATTACTCGATGTTCTCCCTCATTTTTAATATCTTTTTCATCGTAAGTCAAGGTAATAATTCCAAGACCATAATCATTGTAATCTATAATTTTTAAATCAACACCTTGTCTTTCTTCATCATCCAGAAGGCTTTCGATTGCTCTAGTGGTAGCTTCTGTATATCTATCAGATTTTTTAATTGAATCTTCTAAATCAACTTTTGCTAACCAATTATGTCCACTTACATAAATATTCATTCTTCGTCCTCATCTTCAAAATCATAAACTGCCTCATTCTGCTCTGGTGAACGAAACCAAAGATAAGTGTGATCGTTTTTTTGTTGAGCTTCGATAAATTCAAGATTGCAAGTTTTCAATCTTTCCTTTACAATATCTATGAAATGATTACTAATCTTGATAAACAAACTTTCATCGCCAGCAATCCACTCATAGGATTCACCAAACTCCTCTGCGATCATTTTAATTTTAGGATGTAATTTCATAATTGTTTTAAATCAATTCTTTCTACTTCGTCCTCTTGATTTGAAACTTTACCACGAATTTCAGCTAATAGATTTATTACTGAATCCAAGTCATATTCGCTGGAATCAGTTGTATCAAAATCAATTAGCTCTTGAAGATATGTTATATCCTCAATTACTAGGTCAATCTTATCAATTATTTTTTTGTTCATTTTGGGACATCTCGATTTTTAGATTATCTAACTCTTTCTCATTTAAGTCAAGAGCAGAAGGGTGAATTGTTAGCGTCATATCTAGATGAGGCACAAAACAATAAAACATTTTAATATTAGTATCATAGCTTAATACTTCCATAGGAGTTCCTTTTGTAGTTTTAACTTTTTGATTTTTCATTTAGATAAATGTTCTGTATGATAATCGCTACCTTTTTTAGTTAATGCTCTACCAGTTGGACGAATTTCAATTAAACTATTACGAACAAGATATAATTCAACATTCTTTTGCAACATATCTCTTGTAAGATTAGTTTTAGCTGAAAGGTTAGTTAGTCTAACTTCTCCGTGTTCTTTAAGAATTTTAATTACATTAAGTTCGATTTCTGAAAGGCCAAGAGGGTAGATGGATAGTTTGCTTTTAATTTCCTTCCAACCTTCGCTAGTCAATTCATTAGATTTTTTACCTGCTAAATAACCAGAAATTTGATTTGCCATAGATTGAGCTTGTCGAGCATTACCACGACAAACACTAGCCACTTCGTCAATAATCAAATCATTAATCTTTTGCTTTTTTGTAAGTAGATTTGCAGAAATAATCTTACCCAATTCAATATAAGAATAATCTTGAAGATCAATTCTATAAAGACGATCAAGAAGTGCGTGAAAAATCTTTTGAGCTTCTGTTGTGCAAAAGATAAAAGAATTTTGATTGAATCTAAAGGTATAAGTTCCATCTTCAAAACTAAATTCATTCTGATTAGTGGAATTAGGATTTAAAATAGTAAGAAGTGCCATCGTAACATCTCTTGGCAATTCACTAGCTTCATCAAAAATAATAGTAATATCTTTATCTGCAACATAAGGAAGCATAATCTGATTAAAGAAACTCTTAACATTCTTGATCGTAGAACAATTAACAATCAGAGTTTTCTGTCTATTCATTAGATTAGCTGTTTTTTGAGCGATAAGAGTTTTACCACATCCTCTTGGAGCAACGAAAAGAAGATGAGGCATAATTCTTGTTTGATTAAATCCTTCTAATAAGAAATTAATTTTACCTTTTGTCTTTTCTTGTCCAACGATTTCCGAGAAGTTATCTTTTGTCATATATGTTTTTATACAAGGGTTTTGTTTTGTAATCAAGAAGTTTGTTCAAACTACTTCAAAATCAATACTTTGCTCTAAACTATTATAGGTTTTAGTATTGACTTCTTTTTCAATTCCTTTTATATTTAAATTGTCGAGGAATTTCTTTGATACGATAACGACTGCATCTCGCTTCAATACTTTATTAAGTTCACTCAATGGAATCATTGAAAAACAAAACGAACCTTTTTTACGGCCACGATTAGATTTCATCTTCATCTCCTTCTTCTATATGTGCGTTTCTCATAGCGTTTAATAAATCAAATTTCAATGATTCTAAAACGCCAATAACTTGATACGCTGTCATATCACTTTCTTGAGCATACCTTAATATATCTTTATATAAAGTATCTCTTAATTGATTTCCAGCTTTTGAATTAAAATTATCTTCTTCGTTCATATATAAAACTTGCTTACTTTAACTCCAAATCCTAAAAAAATCAAGGTAAATCTTTTTCCATATTCGTATGATTCAAATGATATGTCTGTTCTTAAATTCAATTTAAATCCAAACCATTTATCATCATCTTCTTGTTTATAACCGAGAGAGATGGTCGGTAGGGTAACTCTAATCTCAAGATTATTGCTCCTACCAAACCATCTCCCTATGCACCAATCAATGTGCAAACCTAACTTCATTATCCCTTGATAAACCTTCCAGTATTAGGGTCACGCTTATTGTGATAATTCGCTTTAAGTGTGCCATCAGTTCCCCAACTAGGAATATCATCTTCCTCATCTTCATCATCGTATTCATCATCGGGGTCTACATCATACATTTCTTGCATAGCTTCAATAGCTTCTGGACGATATGGATGAATAAAGTTTCCGTAAGCAATATCATAAAGTTCTTTGTCAAGAGATTTACGATATAGTGCAACAACTTCTAGTTTAGATGCACGAAGTTTCTGACATTCGCAATCTGTTGGAACAGATACAACATCAGCAGGGTTAATCTTAACTATCACAAGATTACCACCACCATTGAAACTCTTTGCATATTCTTCTGACCCAGCGTGATAACCAGCAGAACAACCAACATCTGCATTATCACAAACTTGATTTCTTGCCATCTCACGGACTTGGCCGATAGCAAAATTATGTTTGCCACTATACCAATCAGTAAAATCTGATCTAACACTCTTGTATGCAAGGAAATCGCCATCTGGTGTGAGAGGCATTTTCTTATGCTCCAAGAATTTGTAGAGTTCATTAACTGCTCTACGAGAAGGATTTGCCATTAGCTTATCAAGAAACTTAACAAGAGGCTCATAAGGCAAACCATTCTTAATAAAGTTCAAGATTCTATCTACAACGATATTATGAATTTCTTCGCCAGCATAAGTTACAAGACCATCACGGACTTCAATCTTGCCGTGAGAGAATCGTGCAATAGCTTTGCTCTTGTCGAGAATATCTGGAAGATCGCTAAACCTTCCTTCTCTGATTGCGGTGATAGCGTCATTCCAAACTG
>Ga0214921_10000447_pt1 | contig 77007 bp, 73 predicted proteins | sample LL1505_MetaG_FD_177992 | JGI IMG/M metagenome (GOLD analysis project Ga0214921, IMG submission 177992) | Freshwater microbial communities from Lake Lanier, Atlanta, Georgia, United States - LL-1505 | ecosystem: Environmental > Aquatic > Freshwater > Lake | place: USA: Georgia | collected... | reverse complement strand
ATCGTAATAATTACTTCTTCAGGTTTTCCAAATATTTTTTTGAAATTATTAATCATTTTTTGTTCATGTTTCTTTTTATTTATATATCCATTTAGTTTAAGTTTTCTGAATATATATTTTTCATAAAACTTATATAATTTATTATTTATTTCACTTTTCTTTTTAATGTAGTCTTTGAAATCTTTAATAATTAATGTTTTTCTATTGAGTTTGGATAATTCTGTTTCATATTCAATTATTGTTTTTCCATCTACTTTTTCTTTCTTGAATTCTAAAATTATTTTAGCATACTTTTTAATTTTACATTCTTTTCTTCTACTATCTTGTGTATATCTAAATTCATTTGCTTCTTTATTATCATTATCAACACAATAAATTAAATCTGCCTTGTTTGGGTCTATTGATACAATCTTTTTGTTTTTAATGTTAGTATAATCTGTTAATTCATCTATATATTGTTCTGTATTTGAATCTACTTTAATATTTGGTATTCTTTTACCAATTAAATCATTTCTTAACATCAAAATAGAACAACTTACACCATCAGTTTCTATCATGTGGTGAAATGTATATTTTGGTTTTTTAAAACATTGTCTTTCAGTTCTAAAAAAGAATTCCCAAATTTCATTTTCATATTTCTTCAAATTACCTTCTAATAAATAATCAGTTTTATTTCCTTGCTTTTGTGTAAATAATAAATGAACTAATGTAGTTGTATCTAATTTAATTGATTTCATTATAATATCATTTCTCATTGGAAATACATTATAAATCATAACTTTATCTTTTTCAACTTCTTTCATCATTCTAATCATACATGGTAAATAATCTTGTGGATTACATTGTAAATCATAATATAAATTATCTTTTTGATATTTATCTTTATTTGGTGTTATTATTTTTTTTATATCTTTAATCCAATTGTGATATTTTTCATCTGATTTATATTTATTAACTGGTTCTAAGATATCAATTTTAATTTTTCTTAATTGCCTACAAAATTCATTAATTAAATCTTTTTGTTTTTCTTCATCTTTATTTTCTTCTTTTATTTTAATAATTGTTTCTTTTTTCTTCCAAACAATATTAACATATCTTTCAATATATTCAACATAATGTAATTTAATATTATTTTCATACATTGTAATAATTCCAATTGTAAGATAATCTAAAACTGTATTAAGATGTGTATAATTTAAATCAGTATCTTTAATTAATGGTTTGTAATCTGAATTATAAAAAGTAGTTAATTTATCTTTTAGTTCCTTAATTTCTTTTTTTGGTGGTCTTCCTGATGCACTTTCATTACATAAAATTTTCATACATGAATTAACAAAAACTTTATCTATAATGGGCAATTTATTATTCTTTTGAAAATAATCTAATAAATAAAGTTTCATAAACATTAATGTATTAATAACAATTTTATTACATTTAATAACTGCATCTGTAATTTTAGGTAAATTAATATCTGGATTTTTCAAAACATGTTTAATTGGTATTTTAACACATTTGAAATAATCATTAGATTTATCTGGTGGTTTAGTCTTTTTTTCTTCTATAGCACTCATTATATAATACTATATATATAACTATATATATATTTTAATTTCTAAAAATAAACGCAAAAATTAAAGTAAATTATTTTATACTTAATATTATATATGGATTATAAAGATAAATATATAAAATATAAGACAAAGTATTTAGAATTAAAAAATAAAAATAACATGATAGGTGGAAATTATATTTCTAATTATACTATTATAAAAACTTTAGGTAAAGGTATGCATGGAACTGTATATTTAGTTAAAAATAGTGAAGGAATAGAATTTGCTATGAAAGTAGAGCAAATATTTGAAAAAGATTTAGAACAAAATTTTAAATCCCCTGTTTGGAGAGAAATTGATTTTGCTAATATAATGTCATCTAAATATCCTCAACAATTTATGAAAATATTTTAATATGAAAATAAAAGATGTGATTATATTCATGAATTAGAACCAAATAAATGGAGTACAATGAATATAAAAGTTAAACAATATTTTGAAGAGTTATTTTCATCAAAATTTTGTTCAATTAAAATTACTAGTATTATAGATATAATGCTTCATGATATTATTTATAAAATATCAGATAAGAATATAATATATAATTTATTTATACAAGTTGTATATTTATCATATCTTATAAATAAAGAAGGTTATTATCATAGAGATTTACATCCAAAAAATATAGGTGTTATTTATACAAATGATGAATTTATAAATATATTAGGTAAAGATATTCCAACCAATGGTTATATTTTACAAGCTATTGATTATGGTATGGTTATACATTCAAAATATGACTTGGAAGAAAATGAAAGAAAACAATTAGTTGATGACAATGATTTGTATCAAAATGTTTATAAAATTATTTTTAAAATAATGTTAAAAGAATTAATTGAAAAATATCCAGATAAAGATATAAATCAATTAGTTCCAATATCAAAAAAAGATAAGAAAAAAATAAAAAAAATTTTAAATCATATTATTCAACATCCTAATTATGCTTATTTTGAAGAATTACTATATAAAATTATATTTTTTGATAAATTTCAAGAACAAATTGGAATAGTTGATAAAGTTAAATTATTTAATTTTTTATCAATTGAAGATATAATATATATATTCAAAAATTATAATAATTTAGAAAAAATATTATTATATTTAACACGTATATACTAATTAAAATTCATTCCATATTTGTTCAAATATTCCAATAGGATCATTTGGAATCATACTATCTTTAATACTTTCTTCAAGACTTTTTGCAAAATTGTTAATAATATTTTGATCATTTAATAAATTATTTACTTGTTCTTTAGTTATATTATTATTAATTTTATAACTATCTAGACTAATATTTATACCTTCAAAATTTCTTGATCCAGAACAATAATAATTTCCATTAATTTTCATTCTAAATGATACTACTTCAATATTATCTTTTTCACTATAAAATATAATATCCATGAAAAATATAGGATAAGCTTGTTGAATACCCCATTCTTCAAATTGTTTAAAAGTTGGCGATGTATGTATAACTTTAATAATGTATGTCATTATTTTATATATAATTAAAAATATTAATATTTATTTAATTCAATTTTTATAATTTGCATAGATTTAAAATTAATTTAAATAATTATTATAATTAGATAAATAATTATGGATTATGATATTGATATTCAAGACAATAAAAAATATATTTATGTTATAAGTAATTTAATAAATACTGATATAAGTATTTTTGAAATAAATGAATGGGATGATTTATTGAATAAAAGTGAAACGTTTAAAAAATGTGTAAATATACTTAATCGTGAAACTGATATTGAATATATTAAGACACACCCAGAAATTAAAAATGCAACTTATTATTTATATTATAATTGTGAGTATTGTAAATATAATGATTTTACTTCTTTGGAATATTATACTGGAAATAAACAAGATATATATGAAAGAGTATTCTTGGAGGTTAAAAATACAGATAGATATAATATATCTGTAAATAATTTTAGAACATGGATTATTGATAATTATGAAAAATTTAATAAAAATTATAACATAATAAAGATGTATGATGATAAATAAGTTTTAATTAAAATTGATTAATATTTAAATAATTATAACTAAATATATTTATAGTTTAACAAATTGTTTATTTATTATAAAATATTATTTTATTGTAATAATTCAAATACATATTTTTTTGTTCTAATGTCTTCTTTATTGTCTTGTTTTATTCTATAATCATAACTATTTAATTTATATTTACTTTTTGTTAATTGTCTTATAATTGATAAATATGGTCTTTTTGCTTTTGTTGGTTCAGATGCTCCTATTATAGTTGAAAAACTATAGTATTTTCTTATTTCTGGTATTAATTCTAATATTTTATCTTGTTTTGTTTTATCGTTGTCAAGACTAAATAAAATTATACTATTTTCATTATTTAATTCTAAAATATTAATAATTTTATCTACTAATTCATCTTGTTCTTTTTTATATAAAATACTTTTTAATTTCATAGTATTATATTATAATATTATGAAATTTTTAAATAAAATTAATCCTTATAATTTTTAACTTTTCTTTTTAATGTAGAATCTTTTTTTACATAATCTTTATAAGCATCTTTATTATAGGCATTTTCAAAGTAATTTTTATAATTTTCCTTTTTAACCTGTTTTATTGCATTTTTAATTTCTATAGCTAATTCATCATATTTCAATACTTTTTTATTTAACTTCAAATAATGTTTAATTTGATTAAACCAATTCTCTATACAATTTGTTTTAGGGTATACGGGATCGTAAATATATATTTATTACCACTATTTGTAATTGCTTCTTTAACATATTCATTATTATGATATTATTTAAAATTAAAAATTTTTAAATAATCTGATTTTATATTTTTCCAAAGAAAAATATAAAATAACTACCTGCATTATCTAAAATAATTAAGTGATTTTTATATTTATTAAAAATATTTGCTTCTAAGAATTCAACAAATCTTTCTTTAGTCATTCCACCTGCATCCTCGGTGGTGAGGATGCAACCACCTTCTTTATATAAAGTTGCACCAACACATTTAGAATTAGAAATAGCACATAATAAAGTAAATTTTCTAAAAACATAATTATTATCTGTTTTAACAACACATCTTTTGCCTAAAGAACACTTAGAATACTCCATTATTAAAGATGGACTAATTGATGTTTCATCTAAAGATATTATTTTGTCTAATGAAAATTTTGATACTTCTTTATAAAATGTCTTTAATTCTTTTTTTATGTCTGTTAATTTTCCATATCTTTCTTTTGGATAATGCTCATTTTAAGAATATCTTAAGATATTCTTAAAAAGTAGGGAAAATAAAAATCTTCAATTTTTATTTGCCGTTCATGACGTGTTCTTTTTCTTGTTATATTATTATCTCTTATTACTTGCCCTAAATGTTGAGGTGTAATATCAAAATCTTTATATTTCTTTTTAACTATTTTACATAATTCTTCCATTGTAATCTGTTCATTTTCTTTTAATTTTTGTATAGCATATTTAACTTGTTCTTTAGTTATTTTGTAAGATTTTGGTTTTCTATTTAATCTTTTAATTTCTTCTAACTCTTCATATCTTTCAATCCATCTTTTTAGACTTCTTTCTGAACACTTAAATATTTCACAAGTTTTTGTATAATTGGTATCATTATCCAAATAATATTTAACTGCTGTTATTTTATAATCTTCGCTTTTGTGTTTAGACATTTAATATATAATTATTTATATATTAAAAAAATCGGCATTTTAAATCTTCAAGGGTGTAAAACTTTTTCTATGATAATTTGTATATCCATATTTTTTTATACCATCAATATGTTTTTGTGATGCATACCCCATATTTGAGTCTAAACAATATTTATCAACTAATGATGGATCATTTTTACATAATTCTAATATATGTTCATCATGATATTCTTTTGCTAAAATTGATGCAGCTGCAATTGAATAAAATTTACTATCTCCTTTTACAACAGAAGTAACTTTATATTCTGGAAATTTTTTTTCCCAACCAACACCATCAATTAATAAATATTCAGTTTTAACTGGTAATTGATTAATTGCTCTTTGCATTGCTAACTTTGTTGCTTCTAAAATATTAATTGAATCTATTTCTTCATTTGTTGCATATCCAACAGAAAAATTTTTAACATTTTCTTTAATCCATTTTAAAGCTTCTTTTCTTTTTTTACTTGATAATTTTTTTGAATCTTTTATTAATCCTTCAGGAGGAACTAAATCATTTGACCATATTACAGCACCAGCATAAACATTACCAATTAAAGGACCTCTACCGGCTTCATCAAGACCAATTTCAATATTGTCTTTATTATAATATTTTTCCATTATAATTTTAAATATTTTTATAAAGATTATATTTTCAATTTTTATATATAAAATATTTTAAAATTTATTATTATTTTTTTTCAAATATATATTATATATATGACAAATAAATCATCTTCATCTGAAAATGATATTATGTTATCTTGTTCTGAAAATGATAGTGAATCTTCTTGTTCTGAAAGTAATAAAGATTGTTTTATATCAGAAAAAATGTTATACCATATTGGTGCATGGGCTGATAATAGAGTTACTGAAATAGAATTTTTACCAAAAAATGGTATTCCAATAAAATGGACTACTTCTGTTACACTGGTACCATCAAATCCAACAAATATAAATCATTGGAATATGCAAACACCAATTACACAACCATCATTTCCTATTTTTCCATTAAAAATTATTTGTGGTGATAAAATAATATTTAAATTTGATAATGATATTGGAAGTCCAAATGCTTTTGCTTGTGCAGCAAATATTGATGGTATTATATACAGAACATCAAATAATAATTTATATCCAAATAAAATAAATCTTAAATCAACAACCGGATTTAGTATAGTTAATCCATCTTATATACCAACAACTGATTTAGTAACACGAAATATAATTGATAGTATAAATTATATTAGTATAAGTCCAAATAGTTCATCAAAATATACATTGATATGGGAATTGTAATTTATTTTTTAGATAACCATTGACTTGAACAAATTGGACAATTTGGTTGATTTTTTACCCAAGGAATAATGCATTCATTATGAAATGAATGACCACATGCTCCTGTTACTATTATAGAATCTTCACCTTTATTATTTGAATGTAAGGAATTAAAGTTTAAATTACATCTACAAATTGTACAATCAATATTTTTATCTAAATCATAACAATTACTATTAATTAGTTTAACACTCTTAATCTTAAATTTTGATTCCATAATTAGAAATTTAATCTGTAAAATTTTATTTGTTCAATTTTTTATAAAAAAATTTGGATTTAATAACTATTAAAGTTACTATATGCAATTTTAATACCAACCCAGTCATAACCTATAATTTTTTTTAATATTTCAACTTCATTTTCTTCATTTAATTTAATAAAATATATTGTTGGAAGACTCTCAACATTATACATATCAATTAATTCACTATTATTTTCATCATCAATATCCAAATAACAAATATGCATATTACTAATTTCTTCCATTTCTTTTGGATCATGAAGTCTTGATTTTAATTTTTTACAAGGTCCACACCAGGAAGAACCAAAATAAAGCATAATCAATTTATTTTTATTAAAATAAATTGATTTGTTTAATTCTTCAATACCAGATATTTCAAACATATAATAATTATTAGATTATTTATATTTTATAATCAAACTAATAATTACATACTTTCTGAAGATTCAGAATCAAAACTAGAAAAAGATAAAAATGATGTATCAGTAGTTATAAGTTCGCTATCACTTTCTGATTTTGTTTTATTTGTTTTATTTTTTTTGCCTCCTTTTTGATAATTTTCTGAATTTTCAGAAGATGAACTTGAAGTATCCTTAGATTTTTTTTCTGAAATTGGAGATTCAGTTAATTTTTCAGGTAAATTATCTGATGATTCAGAATTTGAACTTGATGATTTATCAGAACTTGTAGGTGTTGCTGTTAATTTTTCAGGTAAGTTATCTGATGATTCAGATTTTGAACTTGATGATTCAGATTTTGGTGTAGCAGTTAATTGATCAGGTAAATTATCCGAATCAGTATTATTTGACCCCCCTAACATTAAAAAGTGTTTTTCAGAAACACTGACTGTTCCACTTAATTGATTAACATCTAATATATCAGTTAAACTACCTCCATTTTGAAATACTTTATTTTCTAATTTTGTATTATGAATTTCAGCTTTAAGATTTAAATATTTACTTTTATATTTTAAATATTTTTCTTGATATGACATTTTATATATATATATAATTAGAAAATTAATAAAAATATTTACTAATGATAATATAAAATCTAATTATTATTAAATGGATGCAGATAAAAGATGTGCGCCTAGTAAAAAATATGAAAATAATTCTTGTTTCTCACTTGATTCACTAAAAATAATTGCTAATGAATATAATAAAACAAATCAAGATAAAATTAATATATCCAATGATAAAAAAGAATTAGTTAATCAATTAAAAGATAAATTTTCTTCATCATGTTCAACACAAACATGTTGGCTAAGAACTAATATAGTTAAAAATATTGAGAATGATGAAATACATAAAAATACATTTAGACCTGAAGGACCAAAAACTAAATATGGTTGGCTATCTACAACAAATATAAATGAAGTTATTGATCAATATCATAAATTACATGATGAGTTTTTATTTTTAGGAACAGTTCCTTATGATTTTCAAGAAATACCTGAATTAGGTCTTAATAATTATAATTTTGAAAAAATATATAATAGTGGTAAAACTAAACTGGGATTAGTTATTAATTTAGATGAATCACATCAACGTGGGTCACATTGGGTTTCATTATATACTGATTTAAAAAAAAATAAAATTTATTTCTTTGATTCAGTTGGTAAACCTCCTAGAAGAAAAATAAAAAAATTTATTAATAAAATTACAAATTTTTTATACAAGAAAAAATATAATTCACAAATTGATGTTGGTAATGTTGTTAGTGATATAAATAAATTAGGAGATAAACAATTAAAACAAAAATATTTAAATAAATTTTCAAAGAAACTTGAGGATTTTGATATTAGATTTAACAATATACAACACCAATTTAAAAATAGTGAATGTGGTGTATACTCTATTAATTTTATACTAAGATTAGTTAAAGATGAATCTTTTGACCAAATTATTAATAATGTAACAAAAGATGATAAAATGAATGAATGTAGACAAACATATTTTAATAATACATAAAAAATTTCACAAATATTATTATTTTTTTATAAAAAAAAAAAATGACTTTCAATATAACTTATATGTTTTTTTAAAAATATATGAGCATCCTAAAATATTTTTAATTTAAATTTGATGTATATTAGATATATTTTAATATTTTTAAAATAAAATCTGTATTTTTTGATTATTTTAAATCATAAAAATATTTATTTAATATTTAAATCAATTTAACAAAAGTAAACATTCAGGTAAACATTTGTAATATATATACATTATCTATAATTTATTTATTATAACTTATATTAATTTTATTTTATGAATGAGTATACTGAATATTAAATTTAAATTATTTGATGTAATTTAGAATAAATTATATTAATAAAAAAAAAAAAATATATTTAAGATTAAATTATATCATGAATATATTATTTACAATATAATTATTAATTTAATAAAAGTAAACATTTTGGTAAACATTAAATATATATATATATTATATATAACTTATAATTATATATATTTTAATCAAACTAACAAATTAATAATTAAAATCAAATAGCAAAAGTAAACATTTTAGTAAACAGAATATAAAATATATAAGAAAATGATTTTATAAGTATATATAAAATGGAATATAAATGTAATGAATGTAATAAAAATTATAGTTCTTATCAAAGTTTATGGATACATAATAAAAAATTTCATTTACAAAATAAAAATCAAAAAGAAAACTTGTGGGAATGTTATATTTGTAAAAAGCAACTTTCATGTAAACAATCTAAATGGAGACATGAACAGAAATGTAAAAAATCAGAAAAAACAATATTACAATCAGAAAAAACAATATTACAAGAAGAAAATGATAAATTAAAAGAAGAAATAAAAGTAATAAAAAAGCAAAATAAAAATATTATTAATAATATAAACAATGGAACTATTAATAATAAAAATATAATAATAAATCAATTTGGAAATGAATCAGTATCAATGCTATCACATGAAGACATTAAAAGATTAGCATCATCAAATTTTAATGCTTTAGTAGAGATTATAAAATTATTAAACTTTAATGAAAATTATCCAGAAAATCATAATTTTTGTACTACAAGTTTAGAGGGAGATTATGTAAATGTATTAAATACGGAAAGTAATCAAATTGAAAAAGTAAATAAAATAGATTTTTATAATAATGTTTTAAGTAAATCAATAGATAAAGTTAATCAATTATTAGTATTATTAGAATTTGATGAAAATAATGAAAAAATAAATCCAAAATATATTAATTTACTAGAAAATATAGTAAAAGATCCAACTCTTTTTTCAAAGAAAAACAATAGAATGATATATAATAAAAATATTAATCAAATATCATATAATAATAAAGAATTAGTATTAAATACTTGGAATAAATTAATGCAAGAACCATTGGATGATAATGAAGAATCTGTATTTATTGATATAACAAAAGATAATATAATAGCTTAAATTTATTTTTTTTGTTTGTGATTAAATATATATTCAATTACTTCTTTTGGTATTAATGCACGTTTTTTTATTTCTGATTTTGATGTATCAAATCTTTCTTCAAGTATATTTGCAATTTTATCTCCAAAAGAATTTTTCATAATATTTGTGTCAATATTATGATATTTACTTTTACTTTTCATTAAAATAGGTAACCATTTATCAAGTTCAATTTTATATTTATCTTCTACTGCATTAATTAAATCTTCATTTAATATTTTTTCTAAGAATGAATTAACTAATGGTTCTTTAAATTTTTCAAAATCTTCACGAAAAGTTAATTTTTTTAGTAAATAAATTATAATATTTGTTTCATCATCATTATTTAAAAAAGCTTCTATTGTTCTAAAAAATCCTTCTCTAAATTTATTATACATTTTAACAAAAGTAATAATTTCTTCAGTATTTACAAAATCTTCTTTTCTAGGTAAAAATATTAGACGATCAACTCCAAGTGAACTTAAAAATGAATTTTTAAAATCATCATTTTTTGTAATAAAATATGTTTCACAATCAAGTTCAGTTTTAATAAGTTTTATAAATTTATTTTTATCGACAAATTCCCAATTATTAAAAACATTTAATATTGTTTTAATTGGTATTCCTTTATTTTTTTTTGTTGCATTATAAATATCAAGGAAAAACGTAGCAATACCTATTTCCATATTTTCAATATTTGTCAAATAAAATATAATACCAATATCTTCATCATAATTTTTATATATTGTTTTTGAAATTTCTTTTATTATTTTATTATAAATATCATTTATATCATCATCAACAATATTAAAATCAATTATAGTTTTTCCTGTAGTTTCATAGATTGTAGTTTTTCTTAAAAAATCAATACTTGGCATATGGTGACTTTCATTAATTTCAACAAGTATTTTTGTTTGAAATTCTTTTTGTTTTTCATTTAAATTTTCTCTAATTTTTATATATCTATCATATTTGATTGGTGAAATTTTTTTTACCAATAATTCTTCATCAACATCTAAACTTATACATAAATCATTAAATCTAACTTTTTTTGTTTCAATTAAAGTTTCATTTAAATGTATTAATTGTTCAACTGTTATATTATAATATATACTATTTATTATTGCATCAACTAAATCATTATCAATATAATAATTATAAAATTTTTGAATTTTTTTGTCATTTATTAACTTCCAATATAACTTAAATGTAGTATTTATTTGAGGTCTAATTTCTTTTAAATATTTTTTATTTTTAGATGTTAATTGTATTTGAATATTTTCATTATCATCATTACTCATTTCATTATATTTTATATAATCGCGTAATTCATAATAAAAAATTATTAATAATATTGGATGTATAGCACGATTTATATTTTTGAGTAAACTATCTACTACTCTTGAAACAATAGTTTTTTTATTTGTTTTTGTTCTTTTTAATACATATAATTCATTTGGATAACTTAATATTGAATCCCAGAGTTTACCTAATTTAACTTCTTTATTTTTCTCAAAAGCTTCAAATTCTTTTTCTGTGTCAAAAAGATATTTTAATATATCATTTTTATGTTTATTTAACAATTCTATTACCATAAAAGATGATATTTAATTTTTAACCAAATAAAATATCATTTTTTTTTATAAAAAATATACATTGAACATATTAACAACTAATGGATTTAATTTAACTTTACCTGATAAAAGTTTATTTAAAATTTCATTTAAATAATTATCTTTCCAACCAAATTTTTCAAGATATTTTTTTTGAAACCATATTTTACCATTTATTTGTTTTCCATTTTTAAATTTATTCTCAATAAAGTCAAATGTAGAAATTGTAACTGATAAAGGACCTCCTTGTAAAGGTTTTGTTCCTGTATGAAATCCAAATTTAAAACAAATAAAATAATCAAAATTTTTTATTTTTTTTCCTAGTTCTTCTAGTAATACACTTTTTGTTCCATTAAATTTTAATTCAAATGTAAATTTATTATTTTTAACTTTATAAATTACATATTTATTTTTTTTTAATTCGTCTCTTATATCTTCATAATTAAACATTATTATTATTTAGAAAATAATATTAGTTTTTAACTTCAATTTGTAAACTAACAGCATGTTCTAAGTTATAAAAATTATGTATTCTTCCTTTTGAATCTTTAAATAATATATCGAGTTTATTTAATGTAATTGGTTCTTCAAAATTTATAACAGCAGCACATGTTGAATTTGGTATTAAAATAGCAAATGGTTGTTGATTATCAATATTATTTAAATATAATAATACTTTATTATCATTTCTTAAATCATAAATTTTTGATGCTCTGTATTCTTTATTATTTGAATAATTATTATCACTAAAACCCAAAACAATAATTGATAATGGTGAAGGAATAATCTTGAATATATCATTACAATTTACAAATATTTTTTGGGTTACTTCATCAAGTTCAAATAATATTCCAAAATCATTTTTATTTAATCCTTTTATTAATTCATCAATAGTATATTTTCCTGTTTCTAGTATTATTTCTTTTATTTCTTCATCATCAATTTGAAATTCAAACGTATTATTTTTATCTTCTTCAATATTAAAAATATTAATTGGTATTGAATAATTTAATAATTTTATTGAATGAACATTTTCTAATTGATCAAAATTATATGTATAATAACTTGAATTATTTTCATTACATATTTCCATTTGATATAATTTAACTTGAGGTAATTTGTTATATTCATCAATTACTTTTTGATATTCTATTTTTTTATCTTCTAACTCAATTATTTTATTTTCAGCATCAATTTTTAAAGTTTCAAATTCTTTTATTTTATTTTCTGTTTCTTGTTTATGGTTAGTAAGGTCATTAAATTCCGTTTGAATATTTTTTTTTATTTTTTCTAAATCTAATAACTCGGGTGGTAATTTATTATTTTCTACTTCATTTTGATACATTTTTTCTAATTCAATTTTATTTTGTTTTACTGTTTTTAATTCATCTGCCAATCTTTCATTTATTTTCTTTAAATCATTAAATATTTCAATAAATTCTTTTTTTTCATCAGATGTCATTTTTTTCGGTTTTTGAATAACAGGTTTTGTCTCTAATTCAATTTTTAATTTTAAATTTTCTTCATTAATATTTTCATAAGCTTTTTTTATTTTAATATAACTATTGTACAATTCTCTTACATTATTTGAATTATCGGGAAGTTTTTCAATTTGAGATTCTCTTCTATCATCTAATTGTCTTCTATCATCTAATTGTCTTCTATCATCTAATTGTCTTCTATCATCTAATTGTCTTCTATCATCTAATTGTCTTCTATCATCTAATTGTCTTCTTTGACTTTCATAATCTGAATTGTTAATTTCATTATCAAAATTTACTTTTTTTTTACTTTTTAAGTCTTTAATATTAGTAGGTTCTACATCATCATATGTATCTTCAAAGTTTTCAGATTTAAAATCAACATTACCTCTTTTTACATTAACACTATCTCTATCAGCTTTTAGTCTATTAAGTCTTTCAGAGAATGGTGTATTATCTTCTTCAATATTATCATCAGTTATAGGTCTATCAAAATTATCTAAACTCATTAAATCACTACCACCACTATCAACACCTGATAGGAATTCATTTGAAGTATTACTACCCATTTTCATTGATTTTTTTTGTGGTTGTTTTTGTATTTCCTGTATTTCACGAGGTTGTTCTCGTTGACTTTGATATTCATCATGTGTTCTAATAGAGGTTGCTTTTGGTTTTAAAAAATTAGGTACTTCAATTTGTTGTGGTTTTCTAGGAATATAAGCTTCATTATCTCTCTGAAATCTTATATCATCCATTTGTTTTTTTATATCATTTCCTTTTTGATATTGATAATTATTAAAACTAGGTTCATCAGGAGGATTATCAATTATTGGTTTAAACATACTCTCAACATCAGGTTGAAAATTACCTGCTAATCGTCTAGTTTCTTCTGATTGTCTAATATATTTTTCATTACCTCCAATAACAGATTTTGCCCTATCTGGTATTTGAACTTGTTTTCCTTTATTTATATCAAAATCCCTTTTAAATTTTAAATTAGATGGATCAATACTAGAATCTTCAAAAGCATCTGGTAATCCTGGTGTTAAGTGGGAATAAAATTGATTTAATTCACTAGGTTGTGGTTGATTTGGATATTGTTGTTGTTGATTTGGAAATGGTTGTTGTTGATTTGGAAATGGTTGTTGTTGATTTGGAAATGGTTGTTGTTGATTTGGAAATGGTTGTTGTTGATTTACACGTGGTTGTTGTTGATTTGAAAATGATTGTTGTTGATTTACACGTGGTTGTTGTTGATTTGGAAATGGTTGTTGTTGATTTACACGTGGTTGTTGTTGATTTGGAAATGGTTGTTGTTGATTTGGAAATGGTTGTTGTTGATTTGGAAATGGTTGTTGTTGATTTGGAAATGGTTGTTGTTGATTTGGAAATGGTTGTTGTTGATTTGGAAATTGTTGTTGTTTTGCATGAATTCCTGTGAAATTACTATTATATTTTTGTTTTAATTTTTTAATACTATTTTGTAAAGAATAATTATTAAATTGTCCAAAAATATTATTAAAGTTATTGTTATTAATTTTATTTTTATCAATTGAAGTCCAAACAGAAGTCATGTTTTCAACAAGATTATGTATAATGTCTTTTTTAGCTTCTATACCAACATTTTGTAATTTTAATTCTTCAAGTAATTTTTTATTTAGTAAACTTATGTTTTCTTTTGAAAAAAAAATACTTTGAATATTTTTATCCATTAATTAATATTTTATTTTTAATTAAAAAAATCCGCATATATATAATATGAGGGGTAATAATTAGTCCAACTCAAAGTAGTAATAATAAATCTCTGATATAAACTAAATTTAATATTTCACTTGTATTGTCTAGATTAATAATTAATGAATTTTTATCAAAATCATATTTTTTATAATTACCTAATGTTTGATAGTAAATAAAATTATTATTAAATCTACAAATATATTTTTTATCAGTAATTACTAAAATTTTATAATTATTTGGTTCAATATATTGAACATCATTTTTATTCATAATTTGTGAAATAATTATTTCTATATCAATATTTGAGTACTTTTCTTTTTTATAATATTCTAAAACATAATCGCACGAATTTTTATTTAAAAGAATAAATTTTTTTAAAACATATCCAACCGAATAAAATCCAGAATATATTGGTTTATTTGGTAATGAATTTATATATGATAATATATTTGTTATATTAATAAAATTATTTATTTCTGTTATTAAAATATATTTAAAATCAAAATTATTATTTATATATTTAAGTGTTAAATCTAAAGATAAATTTAAATCATTTCCATTAACATAAAAAGTATTATTTTCAAATATAGTATCTTGTTTTATACATGTATTAAATTCGATAAATATAAATTTAACTTTTTTATATTTTTCTAAGTATTTAGAATGTATTTTTTTTAGTTTTTTAAAATAATAGTTTTCAGAATAATTTAATATTATTATTATTAATTCATAATTCATTATAAATATATTAAATATTTATTTATTTTACAAACACAAAACTCTTACAACACTGATTTTTCAGAATAATTAGAATTTAGATCATCATTATCTTCTTGCAGAACTATTGTTGTATGTGTTCCAAGAATGTTTGTATCTCCGCTATTAATTTTATCCCATGGAGGATAATAAATATCAGTTTGTAGATATTGATCTTGTTCTAATAAACCATAAATAATAAGTGCCATTTTAGAAGCATTTTGTTGTCCTTCTTTATGGGAATTACCAATACCAAAACCAATATATTTTTCTTCTTTTTCATGAGAAGAATTATGTTTTTCAACACCAACAATATATTTTCTTTTATGAGGTGGTCCTTCCATATAAATAATTTCATAATTAGGATGAGACCATTCATTTGAATGATGGTATTTAAGTAGAATATCTTTGTAATTACTATCACAGTATAATTTATCGCTATAATCAATTAATGTTTCTAAAAGATTAATGATTAGTAATAGACATATTTCAAAACCATTACTTAAAAATAAAGCTCCTAAAAAAGCTTCAAAAACATCTTCATGTATTTTATCTAAATTTCTACCATTCATATTTTCTATACTTTTTGAAATTATAAAATATTTACCAAGTCCAATTTCTTTTGACATAATTGGTAAATTTTTTTTATCTTCAATTTTTGTTTGTAGTTTTGTCATAAAACCTTCATTTTCTTTTTCATATCTATTAAAAAGATAAAAAGAAACTATTAATTTTAATACTCTATCACCTAAATATTCTAATCTTTCATAACTATTTTCTCTAAGTTCAAGTAATTCAGGTGGATTACCTAATTCTTTTTTTGAATCTTCTAGAATTTCAGGTGGATAAATAGTTTTTTTACAATAAGATTTATGTGTAAATGATTCTCTAAAAGCTTCAATATTATGAACTTTATCTATTTTAACATTAAATTGATTTAATAATTTAATAATATCATCTTCTTGTACAAGAATATTATTTAAATTATAAGGTATTTGTATAATTTCTTCTTCTCCTAAATTATTTGTAACTTTAAATCCTTCAACTATGTAATTTGTTTGCATTAACTATTAATATTAATAATTCTATAAATCAAAATTCAATTTTTTTATAAATTTATTGTAATATCAATTAATCCATCTTTTATTATTTCATCAGAAGAATATTTTTTATAAGTATCAATATTTTTTATTAATTTACCATCTGCTTCTATTAATATATTATAATTACTTAAATTATCTTTGTTTATACCTTGACTAATAACAAAATCTAAAATATCTATTTTTAAATTTGTACGAACATGTTGACATCTACTACAATATTGTGTATCTCTATTAATACCAAACCAAGATACAAAACCAGCATACCATAAATCTTTATTTTGCTGGGTTATTATTTCTGTTTTTGGATATACATATGCATATATCATTATTGATTCACGAGGTATAGGTATATCTATAAGATTTATATATGCATTTTGTGTTTCATATTTCTTTAAAGGAATAAAATTATAAGTATATTGATATTGATCTAAAGATATTATATTTTTTAATTGTAAAAAATTATTTGTATTATTTCTCCAACCAAAAGTAATATTATCAGAAAATGGTGGTAAAAATGCTTCTAAACTTTTTTTAGTAAATTTTTTTTTTGTATCATTATTAATAACTAACCAATTATAATAAAATCTATCCATATTACAATGATGTAACCAAAAAATAGGATCGAATGCAGCGATACTGATATCACTCATATTACCACCATCACCTCCAATTATATTATGTATTGAATTATGTGGTGTTTCTAGAGGTACATAATTATATGGTTTGTAAGTTTTTAAATTACTAACTAATTGTGAACTAAATTCTTCATATGTTTTAGCATGCAAAGTATTGTATAATTGTGAACGTATAGTTTTAATTTGTTTTAATTCTTTATTAGTAGTTGCTTTTATAAAACCATTTCTTATTGTATTAGTTTTTATACCATTTAGATAATAATATGCAGAAGCTAAAGGATTACGGATGGTAATATTTTTATTATCATATAGAATAGTTATTTCTGGAGAATTTAAAAAAGTATAATCATAATTTTGTTGTGTAATATCAAAATATGGTAAAGCTATATATGTTTTATCTTGTGATTTATTATATATATTTAATAATTTTTCAAATTCATTTATATATGGAACATGCCAAGAAATAAAAGGTTCTACCGAATGAGCACAATAAAATGGTTCTCCAGTTTTTGCTATTTTTGTAACAACATCAGCATCAGTAGGACATAATACATCTGGATCATTTGGTTTAAAACTGTTTCCATGAATACCACAAATTCGAAACCAATCATCAGAATCTTCTAAATTTTTTAAAGCCATAATAAACTTACCAAATTCATGAGGATAATTTTCTTTTAAAGTAATAATATTTTCACGAATATATTTCATATATATTTAATATAAAATAATTTTATTTTTTTTAATAATTATATATGAAATAATTGCAAATACTAATATCAATATATATTGAATCGTTAAATCATTCTTAAAATTTTGAGATAATATATATGTTCTTATCTCATTTATTATTCTGTTGTAATCATACGATTCAAGATTACAATCATCTAGATTAAATTTCTGCTCATATTTAATTTGCTCAAACATTTTATCGTGATACTCATTGCATTTATTTAAATATTCTATATCTATTTTATCTTCACCATCCCTTGACCTAGTTTTGATTCTATTTATACATGTATCAGGTTTTGTATGTAAATATATAAATTTATGTTCAGGTAGTTTTTTAACAAACTCTTCAAACCATTTATTATAAATTTGATATTCAAAAGTATTTAATTTTTTTGAATCAAATAACATTTTAGCAAAAATATTTTTATCTGTATATAAACTTCTTTCTGTAATAATTATACTATTTGGATGTTTTAAAATCGTATCATTTAAAATTTTATATCTACTAATAAGTGCCATCATTTGAAAAGGAAATGAATATTTATCAGGATCTTCATAAAATTTTTCAATAATATTTTTTTTATCATCTTTAATTTTAATCCATTCATTAACTGGTTCTTCTAAGAAAATAATATGCTCTTCATTTATAAATTGATCTTTTAATTTTTTAATAATTGTAGATTTTCCACTTCCTATATTTCCATCTATGCTGATAATAATTGACATTATACATGTATATGTTATTAAATGAATATATTTATCAATTTTTTATTGATCTTATTTTTTAGGTATCTTCTTCATTTTTTATGTATCTTCTTCAACAGGTAAAATTTCATATACAATATCTTTATAACTCATTATTCTCATTTTACAACAATACCTTCTAAGTTTTAATGATTGTAATAATTTCTCTTTTAATTTTTCTTTATCTTCTTTGGTATATTTAGGATTATCACATATTTCTTTACTTTTTGTCTCCCATTCTAATATTTTTTGACCAAGGAAATAACCACAAGTAGGACAGGTTGAATACAGCATTAATATATAAAGATACATATTTTTAATTATATTTTTCAAATTTTTTTATTATATAATTTAATTATGAAACCTGAAAAAAATAATACATTCAATCAAAAACAATTTAATAATGATTTTGAAAAAAATGATAATACTATGAATAAAAATAAAATATTAAATAAAAATTTATCATATGATATAGAAAAAATTATTTTACCACATCAACAAACAGTCGAAAATATAATAATTAATATTAGAGATATGATTTTTATAATTATTGATATGTTAGAAAGTCAAAAAAATCCAATACCATTTATTTTGTCTTCGGATTCAAGAATATTTACATGTTCTTTAATGTTAATTATTTTTGGAACATTATTATTAATATTAGGAACAATTTTACAATCGCCAAAATATTAAGAACAAATTTATAATAATTGAAATATTAAATATTATATTTTGGCTTTCCTACTTCTTTTTTACAAACCGGGCAATTATAATTATATTTACTTAACCATTCTTCAATACAATTTGTGTGAAATATATGTTCACAAGGTAAAATTATTACTTCATTATCTTTAACTAATTCATCCATACAAACACTGCAACATTTATCTAAATTATTTTCAAGAATTACTTTATTAAGTTTATTTTTTTCTTCTTCATTTAAAGTACAAATAACATTTTCTTGATTAGGTACATTTATAAGTTCTGAATACAATTCATTTGCAATAGTCATCATTATTCTATTATATGTAATTGATGAATTATTATCAAAAACTGTAAATACATTAGAACCGTTATTGATAAATGGTATATTAGTAGAAATAATTTGATTAATTTCTTCTTGATTTTGATTAATTTCTTCTTGATTTTGATTAATTTCTTCTTGATTTTGATTAATTTCTTCTTGATTTTGATTAATTTCTTCTTGATTTTGATTAATTTCTTCTTGATTTTGATTAATTTCTTCTTGATTTTGGTTAATATTATCTTCCAAATTTCTATTTTCTACATAATTCATTGTAGCTGGATTAATAATATTTCTTATCAGTGTATTCAATATATTATTACTTTGTGTATTAATTAATTCAGTATTAGAATTACCAAATAATTCAGTTAATAATTCATTTTGTATTTGTTGAGCAGATTTTACATCTTCTAAATCATCAGCATTTAAAGGTATACCAAAAGAATCATAAAATTCTTTTAATAGTTTATTTGCGTCAGTATTACTCATACCATTATCAATCATATTTGATTTAATTGCTTTGATAATGTCTGTTTCATCATCATATTCTTCTTCATAATAAGTACGTAATGCAAATAATTGATCAAAATCCATAAATAATTCTGTATTTATTATATACTATAAAATATTCAATTTTATTTATAAAATAAATTTAAAGGCAAGTTATTATATATAAATATGGAATTTCAAATAGAAAATATAAGAGATAACCTTTATTTAAAATATTTACATAATTTAAAAAATGGTACAAATAAATTAACAATAAATATTGATGATTTAACAAGCAAAATTAATGAATTAAGTGTTATAAATACAAATAGTGAAACAAAAGTTAATGATATAGTAACTGAAACAGATTTATTATCTGAAAATATAGATTATTTATTTTTAAAACCATGGAATAAAATAAATAAAATTCATAAAATAATTAAATTAAAAGAATTTGTTAAAAGTTTAGATTGTTCTGAAAAAGATAAAGAAAATTTAAAAGAAGAACTTATTGAAAATATCAAAACCAATAATAAATTTAAAATAACATATGATGAAAAAAAAGGACGTATAATTTCAATACCAAATTTAAGTTTTTCAAATGGTAAATATAATATAAACTAAAAACCAGCTAATATAAACTAAAAACCTGCTAATTTATAACCCAATTCTGTTAGTTTTGGTTTATTAATTGGTGTTATAAAATCTTCTTCATCTAAATTAATATATGGTGTTTTAGGTATAGTTAAATTTTTATAAGGATTATGTGTTGTTGTTAACATTGAATTAAATATTTGTTGTTTTTCAATAATTTCTTCATGTGTTGCAAAATTTCGTGGCATATAACATAAATATGTAATACATCTAAAATTTTGTTTTATTCTATTCTTACTTGGTTCTAGACCACAATGTATAGTTCTTCCATCCCATAAAACTAAAGAACCTTTAGGACATGATATTATTTTTTCTTTACATCCTTTTTTATAATAAAAATCGAGTTCATCTTTATTTAATATATACCAATCATTTGGATCTTTTATATCATAATAATCAGCAAATTCTTTATGATAATTATGTGAATTTTCTAAAAAAGCTAGTGTACTATCATCTTCATTAACATCTAATCCTGTTATCCAACTTTGTAAATGTGTAAAATTATTTGTTGTATAACTTTGATCTGTATGATACCATCTATATTGTTTAGTCCAAAATTCATCTCCTGTAATTTCAGGAGGGAAATGGAAAGATGATGCATCAAAACTAACCAATAATTCTTCAGGTTTTACATTCCAAAAATTAGCAAATACATTTACAATTTTAGGATTTTGACGGAGATCCCAAGCCATTTTACAATGACCAATGCCCCAAAACTTAACTATCAATTTAATAGAAATATTTTTTTGAAATAAATAATATATATTCTTATATGTAGTTTCATCATTTCTTTTAATAGGTTCTTTCCAATCTTGTGTTATATGTTCCAAATAGTCCCACATACTATTAACCATATTATCACATTCTTCATCATTTAGTAAATTAGGTATAACAGCAACACCGTATTTTTCAATTGTTTCTTTTAAATTGTCAATTGTAGTATAATAGTCCATTATTCTAATAATTGTAATATATTTCTAAATAAAAGAAAAAAAATTGTTATTTAAATAGAATATTATTAATATTTATAATTTATGAAGATATACAAAATTATAGATGAAATAAAAAAAATAATAAAAAACCCTAATATGAATCATAAATATTTGTGTCATAATACAAAAAATATTTATATGGAATTATCAAGTAAATATGATGTAGATTATGAATTAATTAAAATAATCATATATAATTTATGTAATAAAAATGAAAGTATGATATGTTATAGAGAATATGATAAATTATTTGATAAAATTAAAATTCCAGAAGAATATCAACAATTAGAAAAGCACTTTCAAAAATTAAAAAACTTACCACAACCTGAACAAAGAACTAAAGAATGGTTTGATTATAGACATAATAGAATCACTGCATCAGATACTGCTGCTGCAATAGATCTTAATCCTTATGAACCAGTTGAATCATTTATATTAAAAAAGTGCGATCCAGATCATAAATTCTTGGACAATGAAAATGTTTATCATGGGAAAAAATATGAACCAATAGCAACATTAATATATGAATATATTTATAATATAAAAGTTATTGAATTTGGTGCATTACCAAGTGAAAAATATAAAATATTAGGTGCATCACCTGATGGTATATGTTCGTGTAGTACATTAGATAATAAATTTTCACCTATGTTAGGAAGAATGTTAGAAATTAAATGTACTACAACAAGACATATATATACAAATGGAAGAATACATGGAAATATTTGTCCATATTATTATTATTGTCAAGTACAGCAACAATTAGAATGTTGTGATTTAGAAGAATGTGATTTTTGGCAGTGTAAAATAATTGAGTATAAAACACGAAATGATTATTTAGCTGATTTATGCAATAATACTGTTCATACTATAGGAACAAATGATGAACAAATAGAAATAGATACTAAAATAAAATCAGGTTTAATATTAAAATTTTTACCAAAAAAATGGGAACCAGAATTTGATGGAGATAGTATTGAATGGAAAAGTAAATTTATATACCCACCCCGCTTAGATATGGATATTATTGAATATGATTCATGGGTAATGAATACACTATCAAATTGGATGATTATTCATAGTGAATTAGCTGAAACACATATATTTGAAAAAATTGTGTATTGGAAATTAGAATCAAGCCATAATGTTCTAATAAAAAGAGATAGAAAGTTCTTTGGTAACATTTATCCTTTATTAGAAGATACATGGTCGAAAGTTTTATATTATAGAGATAATCTAGATAAATTAGATGAATTAAAAACTATAATTGAAAAAAGAAAAAAATATAAAAAATTTGATACAGAAATAAATATTAACGATAATGAACTTATTGAAAATAAATTAAATTTTTTATATGATAAGATTGAAAAAAAACCTGTAAAAAAATTTGAAAAAAAAAATATAGTTTTAAGTTCTGAATATGAAAATTGTGATTTTGTTGATTAAAAAATAATATAAACAAAAAATTTTCTTTTATAAAGTTATATAATGAAGAAAACTAAATCAAATAACAATGAATTATTTACTGGAATTAGAAGATTAACAAAATTATCTCAAAATAAAAATCTTAAAAAAAAAAGTTCTAGAAAATCTAATAAAAAAAATAATTTTGATAAAGAAACAGCTGATATGTTAAAAATTATTAATTCAGAATCTTCTGTTGAAAATAATCAAATGTATTTTCAAAGTAAATACAATAAAAATAATAAAAATATATCAAAAGATGTAGATATGACAATGGTTAATGATTTTGTACCTGTTGATGATCGTGGAAATATTATAGTTCATAATAGAATTGCTGATTTATTTGGTCCAGTTCAACAAATTAACTCGAATGTACCACAAATACCCAATAATATCATGTCAGAAGTTAATATGGATTTATTTAATAATCAAATGAATACATTAAGTCCAAATAATATGCAACAACCTTCTTTAGATATGCAAGTACAACAATTAAATAATATGATGAATATGCAAAATCAAATGCCAATGATGAATATGCAAAATCAAATGCCAATGATGAATATGCAAAATCAAATGCCAATGATGGGTATACAAAATCAAATGATGGGTTTTGAAAATCAATTAAGTCCTGTAAATACCAATATGGTAAATATGGGAAGTAATTTAGCAAATATTTATAATATACCAAAAATCAAATAAAAAGTTTTAATAAATTTTAAATTCAGGAATATTAATTATTTTACTAATAATATATGTATTATTATCTAATTTAATTTCATTACCATTATCATCAATTTCAATTTTACCAACAGGATAATTTAGTTCAAAATCATAAATAGTTTTTGTTTTATCATAATACCAGAATGGTTTTACTTCAGAATAAGTATCCTCTGTTAGTCTAATAACTGCATTAATTTTTTTAACTTTAATTTTTTCTGTTGTAGAATCTTTTGAATTAGATCCATTATTAATTTTTTGATCAAATTCTAATTTTTCTATATACGCAGGACCAACATTTTCTTCAAATAATGATTCTTCATTATATTTAAAACAACTATATTGACTACCTATCATATTATGATTTTTGAATAATTCACAATCAATAGCTACTTCTTTAATTGCTTCTATAAATGAAATAAGTAAATTATTCTTTTTTCTTGAAATGTTTTCCATTTTTTCATCTGTAGTTTCTTTTCCATTTTTTCTTACCATTTTATATCTAAAAACATCAACTTTACGTTCATTCATTGGTAATGCTTTATGATGACAAATTCTAACTGCTCTACCAATAATTTGTTCTATTCTTACCTCATTCCAATGAGGTTCCATTATATGAACTTGTCTTACATTATAAAGATTAATACCTTCAGTACCAGCTGGTGAAATCATAATAATTTTAGCAATTTTACCATATTTATTAAGTGGATCATTGAATAATTTTTTATTTTTCTCTCTTAATTCAGGACTAATACCACCATGAAATTCAACAAATCTAAAATTATCATATTCCATTTTTTTATCTAATTGTTTATAATTTAAATCATCATCTTCATCTAAACTGATATAGCCAAAAAAATTTAAGTATATTTTAAAAAATTGTAAACCTTCCATTTCAACATAATTGCTATAAACTAATACTGGACCTTTAGTTTTAAAAATATTAAAAATCATTGTAACCATTTTAGCTGAACATGTATAAAGTTGTTCAAATAATTTTGATTTCTTTTTTTCTTTTTCTAAAAATGTACTAAAACTAGAATTGTATTTAGAAGTAAAATTTTTAATGTCATCTTGTAGAGTATGTTTATCATTTTTATCTTTTCTATGTATTTCTTTAAAAAACTCTACAGTTCTATTAACATAATTTTTTATTGATTTAACATATTCAGCTAAATTTTTGCTAGCTTTGATCATTTCTTTTTGTTTGTTTTCATGTTTACCTTCATCAATTATAATACCTTCTAAATCTTTTATTTTAAACATACCAGGTCGCGGTCTTAATTCACCATTAATTGTATCACTAATGAAAGGAAATACAAAATTACATGCTTGTCTAGTATATGCATTATATGTTGATTGATCATTTTCAACTTTACCTCTTGACATTTGTCTTCTAATTTTTTCTTTATGTTCTTCAATTTCTTCAAAATAATTATATATTTCTTCATGATAATTATTCATAATTATATTTTTATAATGGGTAATTTTAGTAGCAAACTTATCTGGTGTTGCACCTAAATAATACGAAACTAATCCAGTTATTCTTCTTTGGAATTGATTTTTATTAGCTTCATTTAAAGATGTAAAATTAGATGATGATATGTATATTTGACTAAATATAGCTTCACTTGTAGGAAAAGATTCTGGTCTTAATAGATTAAATGCTAATGCTAATTCAAATGGTGTATTAATTGCAGGTGTTGCAGAAAGTAATAAAATCCTATTATTTTTATTTTCTTTTTTTTCTTGTTGTATATATTCATATATTACTTGTGCACGTTTACCTTTTTTTGTAGAAATATTATTATATACATTATTTATAAATTGATGAACTTCATCAATAATAAATAAAAATGGTTTAGAACTATCAAGTTTTTTAATTTTATCTAAAAAATCTCTATCTGCAAATGGTGAATCATAATTGACAAAGATAATATTTTTTAATCTATCTTCATAATTTTCTTTTTGTAACCAATTTCCAATATCTTTCAACCATGGATCATTTTTTAATGAGGCTTTTATTAATAAAACAACATTCCATTTTGGTGTATAATTATAAAGAATATTATAAACATTAATTGAAGTAACAGTTTTACCTGAACCTAACCCATGATAAACTAATAAGTCTCTAAAAGGAGATCTATAATCTAAATAAGATCCTACAAATTGTTGATATTTTTCTAATTCATTAGATATTTTTTCATTACATGGATCTTCACCTTCTTTTCTAATAATTTCAGGTAAAACATATTTTTTAAAATTTTTCATAATCCACAATGGAAATAATCTACCATTTTCTTCTAATGATATATCATTACCACCGGCAAACATATTACTTTGTAGATTCATTATTAAGAATCTAGAAAATAATATATACTAATTTTTTTATTATTTTTTAAAATTTATTTTTAACTTAATTGTTTGTTTTTACATTTTTTTAGAGGATTTTTTTGATACTTTCTTTGATACTTTTTTGGCTTTTTTAGCTTTTTTGGCACCGCCATTTTGGTTTTCATCCATAATAACTTCAGTTGAATCATTTCCACCCATCATTTTTTTTGATCCTTTTTTTGATACTTTCTTTGAGGTTTTTTTTGATTTTTTAGCACCACCAGTCATTTTTTTTGATCCTTTTTTTGATCCTTTTTTTGATACTTTTTTTGATACTTTTTTTGATACTTTTTTTGATTTTTTAGCACCACCAGTCATTTTTTTTGATACTTTTTTTGATACTTTTTTGGATACTTTCTTTGAGGTTTTTTTTGATTTTTTAGCACCACCAGTCATTTTTTTTGATCCTTTTTTAGATACTTTTTTTGATCCTTTTTTAGATACTTTTTTTGATCCTTTTTTAGATACTTTTTTTGATGATTTTTTAGATACTTTTTTTGATGATTTTTTAGCAGCTTTTTTTGCTTTTTTGGCACCACCAACTAGTTCGTCATTTAATTGAACATTTTTGTTTTCACCAAGAGTCATTTCATTAGAAACTAATTCTGAGGACATTCTATATATATTATGTGTGAAAATTTTTTAAAACTTAATATTTTTTTAAAATTAAATTTTTCGTATTTATAATTTCATTTCCTGATGTGTTATCAAAAATATAATTTGGAGGTGTTATTTTCTTACCTGAAGGTTCATATTTAAAGTTAAGTCTTACACCTTTTTTTTTTTTACTACTTCTTTCTAAAAAAGCTTCTCTTCTTGGATCTAATGCAATTCCATTACAATTTATAATAAAATCTTCAAAAGGTGTTTTATCAAGAACAGTTTTTCCTTTCAAATCTAAATATTTATTTTTTATCGTAATAATTTGATATAACATTATTAAATTATTTTGTTCATCTATTAAATTCTTATTTATTATTGCATAATTATAATTTGATAATAAAAATAAAATAACCAATTGATTAGTACCAAAAAAACATTTTTTTTTATCAGAAAATCTATTAACAATACACCTATTATTATTATCATATACTTTTAAAATCAAAATATCATTAGCATAAAATTCAACTTTTTTACCAAAAAATTCAAAAAAAGGTGTATATTCTTTAGTTGTTATTTTTTTAAAATATTTTAATAGTTTTTTATGTATTTCTTGTATATTTTTTTCAAAATCAATTGTAATAATCTCATAATAATCAATATTTATTGGTTCTATATTAAGTTTACTCATATAGTAATTATAAGCATATTTACCAATAACTATAAATTTTGAATTATGAATAATTTTTTTTCTTATAATATCAAGATCTTCATTTGGTGTTTTTTTAATATTTAAAACTAAACTATTTGATTTTTGTATAGGATAATGTTTATATAATTTTAAATATCTATTAAATGTTTTATCTAATCTAAATGAAAATGAAAATGGATCTGTAAATATTCTATAATTATCGATATACATAAAATTTGGATGAGCATATCTTATACCTTTTACTTCAATAAATTTCATTGAGTCGCAAATATTTTTAGAAATATAAGAAATATCACAATAATTTTCAAAATTAACAAATAATTTATATGTACCTTCATGTACACCTTCTGAACCTTGGATAAATTTAAATCTTTTTTTTTCATATAAAAAATCACATAAATCAATAATATCTTTTATGGGTTCATAAGAATAAAATTCAACATCTGGAGTATCAATTTCTTTATAAAAAACATCATTTTCATTTTTTATTTTAATTAATTGATTTTGTGCATAACCTCCATATATTATCCTTTTTTTACTTTTAATAAATTCTAAAATACAATCCATAACTTCTTTATATTCACTGAGTGTTGGTTCATAATTAGTTTTAAACACATAGTGTGCTTGATCTTGAATATTACTTATATTTTTTTTTATATTATCAATATCTTCTATACGATACATTAAATTGTATTAGAATTTAAATATTTTAATTAAGTATATTAAATTAGAAACTTTTGAATTATAATTTTATATTAAACAATTACTTGATATAATATATGTTAGACTTGATATAATATATGTTAGACTTGATATAATATATGTTAGACTTGATATAATATATGTTAGACTTGATATAATATATGTTAGACTTGATATAATATAGGTTAGACTTGATATAATATAGGTTAGACTTGATTAAAAAGCAGCACTAATAAGTGTATCAATATTATCCGATTTAAAATCTTCAGGAACATGTAGTTTATATGCATAAGGTTCTACAGTAAACATATCGTCATATTGTGTTAATATTTTTTCTTCAATGTAACTTTCTATAAATGATTCAAATGATAAATCGTCATTATTATCAAGTTTTTCAAATAAATCATAAATATTGTTAAACATAACTGGAACATTAAAACTAAAATCTTCTTCTTTCATTTTTTTAAATTTTTTATATAATTCTAAATCATAATCAAATTTTGTTTTTTTTTCTTCCATTTTTTTTTTATCTAATTTTAATTTATTAATTTGAGACATAATATCTATTTTTTGTTGTCCTAATTCAATAATTTTTTGTTGTTGTATTCTTTGATCTTTTTTTTTTTGTAAAAAAGCTTCAGCATCAAGTGTAAATAAATCTTCTGACTTATTATCTTCATTTAAAATTAAACTTTTATCAGAATCTGTATCGTTATCGAGTAACAATATTTTATTAGAATCAGTAGAACTAGATGATAGATTTTCAAAATCAACAGAAGTTGTATCACTATCACTAAAATCTTCATACATATTTTTATTTATCTTTATAGTTTTTTCTTTAATTTTAACATCATTTTTATTATTATACTGTTCTGTTTTTTTTAATATAAAAGAATTAGTTTCATAATATTCTAGTTCTATTTTATCTGTTTCTTTTATAAATTTACAGTTAATACAACTATTAACAAAAGTATCTACAGCTGATTTTTTCAAATAGTATCCACAAATTTTATTATTATGTTTTAAAATAATTATGTCTTTCATTAAAATATAAATAATATTATTTCTTTATTATAGTTCAATAAAGATTTATATTTATAAAAATGATTAAAATAGTAATTATGTATCATACAATTATTTTTGAAAATTTAACATTTAACCAAAGAGCATCTTTGATTAATTTTATTAAAATCAATTTTCCAAATATTCCTTACAATAGTTTTGGTTTAGAATCTAAATCAATTATTATTGTAAATTATGAAAATAATAAAATAGTTGGTTGTGTTTGTTTAATAAATAATAGATTATTACAAGAAATTTTAACAAAATCAAAGATATCCTTAGAAAAATATAATTTTGATTATGGTAAAGGTTTATTTTTATATAATTTATCGGTAGATGAAAACTATAGAAATAAAAAAATGGGTACAGAACTTGTTAATCAAGCATGTGAACTAGCAAAAAAATTAGGTATTGAATATATTCATTGTCATGCAGAAACTGATGTTTCAAGAAATTTATTTTTAAAGCTAGGTTTTATTGAAAACAAAACAATATTTGATAATAATAAAAACATATATTTAATGTCAAAATTTATATGATAATAAAAAATTGAATTTAATAAAATTAAATATAAATCATATATTATAATGAAAATTATAGCTTGGAACATTAATGGTATCAAATCAATATTAAAAAAAGAAGATTTAATAAATTTAATAAATACTGAAGATCCTGATATATTTTGTTTAGGTGAAACAAAAATAAGTTGTCCATTTATTGAAACAAAAGAAGAATTAAATAATAAATTAAAAAAAAAATATTATAATTATTGGAGTCCATGTAAAACAAGGAATGGATATAGTGGTACTGCAATATTTTCTAAAAAAGAACCAATTGACATTATTTATGGTCTAAATATCAATAATACAGAATATGATGAAGAAGGTCGTGTAATAACATGTGAATTTAAAAAATTTTACTTGATACATGTGTATACACCTAATTCTGGAGAAGGACTAAAACGACTTGATTTTAGAGTTAATACATGGGATAAAATGTTTATAAAATATATAAATAAACTACAAGAAAAAAAACCAATAATACTTTGTGGAGATTTAAATGTGGCTCATAGAGAAATCGATATCAAAAATTCTAAAACAAACTTAAAAACAGCTGGATTTACACTTGAAGAAAGGGAATCTTTTGATATAATATTAAAAAAATTAAATATTATTGATACATTTAGATATTTAAAACCTTCTGAAATTAAATATAGTTATTGGAGTTATAGATTTAATTCACGTGAAAAAAATATAGGTTGGAGAATAGATTATTTTTTAGTTTCAGAAAAAATATTAAAAAAGGTAGAAAACAGTGATATATTAACTGATATATACGGTTCTGATCATGCACCAATTATACTAGAAATAAAAGTTTAATAATTTAATTTATTTAAAAAAAAATATTTTCTTAAATAAATTATATAATGGAAGAACATCTTCTTATTGCTGTTATCGCTGCTTTGTTAAATATTTTATTTTCTATTTTAATTCCTCCTTTAATTAGTAATAGCAAATTACCATTTACTCAAGAAATAAAAAAACACTATGAATGCAATAAAAATTTTATTCTAGTATCAACAATCTTAATTGTAGTTTTAGTTTATATTTCTTTAAAAATAACACCTCATATTAAAAGTCAATTACTTGGAAATGTATCTGCTTTGAATGTTGTAAGTAATGTAACTATTCCTCAATTACCAGTTAGTACTTCTCAATTACCAGTTAGTACTTCTCAAATACCAGTTAGTACTTCTCAAATACCAGTTAGTACTTCTCAAATACCAGTTAGTACTTCTCAATGAGCACTAGTCAATTACCAGCAAGTGCTTAAATTATATATAAATTATAAAATTATATAAAGTTAATTTTATAAGATATAATTAACTTATAAATCTACATAATTTATAATTGGATATAAGTTTGTATAATGACCCATTCCTTCTAATTTAGTTGAAAAAATATTTCTTGCTTTAGGGTTTCCTGTACAAATATGATTTTCTGGTGCAATATAATAATCTGGAATATTATCAGCCAATGTCATATAATATGAACCTTTTGTCCACCAAAAATTACCACTATAATGTATTGGATTTATATGATTAATACCAACAGTATCATAATTGTCTAATTCTTTTAAACAATCTTTAAATTTAAAAATTAAAAAATATTCCATAACATTTCTCCAATCTGTTACATATTGATTGTTTTGTTTTGTTATTCCTTTTGAATGTAAATATAAAAATTTATCATTTGGGTTTATATATTTTTTAATTTTTAATAATGTAAATCTTTCATAAGTCTTATCATCAATACCAATGTCTTCAACAGAAAATTTATTACCACAACGTTTTATGTAATCAATACATTCTTTAACATATCTATCTTCTCCTGTTATAAAACAGTATATTTTTTTACATTTATTATATAAACCACTAAATATAATCTTATTAATTTGGTCTTTAACAACTTCTAATGTATATTTATTACAAAATACATGGTAAAATATATATATATTTCCTTCAGTGACTACATTATTAAAGGTTTCACCATAACTAAAATAAAAAAAAAGTAAAAACAAAATAATAATTATTATAATTGAATTCATTATAATAATTAAGATAATTAATTTTTGATGGTTATAAATATTAACTAATTATATATTCTTCATCTTCATAAAGACTTGAACCATGTATTTTATCAAAAAATTTACCAGCAACAAATAATAAAAATTTAGGATTATTTATAATGAGAATTTTAATTTCTTAATTATGATAATAAAAATGGATTATTATAAAAAATATTTAAAATATAAAATTTTATTTACAAAAAATCCAACAAATCAAAAATATCATAAAAAATATAAATATTACAAATATAAATTAAAATATATAAATTTTAATTATAAAATAAAAAATATAGAATTAACAGAAGATATTCAATATATTCTTTTAAAAATAGAAGAACATAATCGGAGAATTTTACAAACTTTTTATAATCAAATTCCAGATATTGATAAATATATGACTTATAATTCATTTATTTCAAGAATAAAATCAGAAAAATTTTTAATCAATTTAGATAAATTATTAGTAAATTTATTTGAAACAAAGAATAAATTTATAAGTGGAGTTGCTATTGATATTAAAGATGTTAATAAAATTATTTTATCATCTATAGATTTTGCTACTTATTTTGTATCTTCATTTTTATCAAGAATTTTACCAACATCATTAATAACTGATGAAACTTCTAAATATTCAGCAGAATTATTATCGTTTATAAATTTGAATGGTGAATTATATTTATCTGATATTATTGAAAATAATGATATGATAATAAAAAAATATACTAATGAAAAAAGACAGCTTACAGATAAAAAAGAATATAAATATAGAGAAACTATTTTATTATCTATTAAAGATCTAATAGATTATTTAAAAAAAATTATGTTAAAATCATTAATTGACCACACAAATGTAATATTACCAGAAAATTTTGAAGAAAATATAATTAACAAATTAAATAATTTTATATTATCTATTGGTTTAACTCCAAAATTTGAAGCAAAAATTATAAACTTAATAAAAATTTATATTCATCCAATTATCAATGATATAAATGAGAAAAATGCAGAGGAAAAAAAAAGGAACGAAAAAATGCGAGAACTTGATCTTCTAAAAAAAAAACAATTAGAAAAAAAAAAAAAGGAAAAAAAAGAAAAAAAAGAAAAAATTTATAATTTAATCAAAGAAAATTATAATAAAAAATCTGATAAAGAAAGATTAGAAGAAATACATCAGGAATTAATAAATAAAAGAAGTAAAAATAATATGTTTGATTTTTAAGGAAATAGACAATTTAAAATCAGTGTAAATAAATTATGATATTTAAGATCGATGTAATTAATTTAAGATATTTAAAGAAATTTTTGTATAAATTATAATGCAAAATGAAGAATATCAATATATAAATTTAATCAAAAAAATATTAGATAATGGTTTTTGGGAAGAAGGAAGAAATGGTAAAACAAAATCAATATTTGGGGAAATGATGAGATTTTCATTGAAAGACAATACAATTCCTATTTTAACAACTAAAAAAACAGCATGGAAAACTTGTTTAAAAGAATTATTATGGTTTATTCGTGGTGAAAGTGATAATAAAATCTTAAAAGATCAAGGTGTTCATATTTGGGATGGGAATACTACACGTGAGTTTTTAGATAGTAGAGGATTACATCATTATCCTGAAGATATTGCTGGACCGATTTATGGTGCACAATGGAGGAATTTTAATGCTGAATATAAAATTTATGATCAACAAAAAAAAAATAAACAAGACGGTATTGATCAACTTCAACAAATTATTGATGCATTAAAAGATCCAAAACAAAGAAACAGTCGTAGACTCGTAATGATAGCATGGAATCCTTGTCAATTAGATCAAATGGCTCTACCTCCATGTCATATTTTATGTCAATTTAATATACATGATGGTAATAAATTAAGTTGTACAATGTATCAAAGATCAGTTGATACAATGTTAGGATTACCATTTAATATTGCATCATATTCATTTTTAACACATTTAATTGCAAAACATTGTGGTTTAGAAGCATATGAATTTATTCATTTTATGGGTAATATTCATATTTATGAAGACCATATTGAATCATCCAAATTGCAAATTTTAAGAGAACCTTTTGAATTTCCAAAAATCAATATTAAATGTTTAAAAAATAATATTAGTGATTATGATATTAATGATTTTGAAATTATTAATTATAAACATCATCAAGAAATTAAGATGAGTATGATTGTTTAAAAAAAAGTGATATGAGGTCTTTTGAAAAAAATAATTAGGATTCTAAACCCAAATAAGAAAAAATTGAATAATTATTATATTAAATTAAATAATAATTATTATGTTTTACATATTACTAATAATTACAATTGCCTGCATTAATTGCTTTGATAATATTAAACGTTATTCCAGTTCAAATAAATTATTTAGATTATTTGGAGGAATAAATAATGAAAATGGAGATTTTAATTATGAAAATGGAGATTTTAGTAGAGACAGAGATTATAATGATAATTTATTTTTGGCTTATCATAAGTGGATTAAACATAGTTTTCAGAAAGAAAATAAAACAAAGAATAATGATGAAATATTACAAGAAGAACTTAAAGAAATTTATAAAAATAATCTATATATATTGAAATATATGGAAAAACATAATAAAAAAAGAAATTATAATTAATCTAATAACAATGACCAAATATTATTTTTTAATACACACCCAACATTTTCAATTTTTTCTTTAATATTATTTAAAAATTTTTCATTAATAAAATTAAGTGTATATGTAATTTGTTTATCTTTATTTTTAATAACAGAAATATCAATATTTCTACCTGCTATTTTATTTATTTGTTTAATTCTATCTTTAATTCGATCTTCTAGATTATATGGAAACGGATATTGAGGATGATCTATTGGTATCATAAAATAAGTTTTTTTATTACCATCTTTTGTTGTAGAATATTTTTCAAGTTTTAATAACATATTTTTTAATTCATAACAAATTTGTTCTCTAGTTAAATTATTAATTCTATTTATATCATCTTTTGTAATATTTGGTATTTTTTTTATAAGAGTCATTAAATATTTTTTATCTTTAGCAGTAGAACAAACAGCACCTTTAAAAGTTGGTATACCAGTACCACGTTTTTTATTATGTGATTTAGATATTGGTTCTCTAATTTTAAATAAATCTTCTTCATTTGATGCAAGTTTATTAAAGTTTTTATCAATCAAACCAACAATAAAATTTTCGTCACGATCATTATAATAATCAAGTACAGATTCATAATCATAACTGATATTTTCTTGTTTAATTGATGATTCATTACTATTATCAATTTTTACATTATTAAACTTTTGTTTTACATAGTTTTCAACAGAAACCATATTTGTATTAGTTAGAGGTAAGTGTTCACGATAAAACATTGATACTTCTTCATTTTCATCAAATGGTTGAAAAATATAATATTTACCTCTTTGAATAATATATCCTGGTCTATTAAATTTATCATAAATTGTATCAATAAAATTATTAAAATCATTTTCTGTTTTAGGCATCATATCTTCAATTGCTTGATCTAAAAAGTAATCATCAAATAATTCTAATTTTTCTTTGTTTAATGATTTTTTGATTATTTGTAAAATTTCATCATATAAATAAACATGTTTAAATTTATATAAATCTTTAATTATATTTTTAATTGTATCAATCTCAAATTTAGCTAAATCATCATTAAATGTATTATAATCAATTTGATTTTTTTCTAATGGAATATATCTTTTATTTTTATTATCCCAATATTTATCATTTAATTGTTTAGAATCACATTTATATTCACATTCTTTAAAATCACATATTGCAGGACATATTTTTTTACCACTTTCAACATTTTCAAGAGTTGGATAAACACAATCTTTATATTTTTCAACTTCTTCAGGAAAAATATTACCATTTAATAATAAAGGACAATCAATAGACACTTCTTTTATTGCTCTTTCTACATCTTTTATTAATAAATATTTTAATTCTGCTTTTTGATATAAAACTTCGTCAGTTGATAAAGGTACATTTTTTTTTTGTTTTTTTGTTAATTCTTGTTTTTTACCATCTGGATATAAAGCTACAACATATCTATAAACATTTACTTTAGGAAATCTATATTCATCAGTTATTGTATTCATATGTTTACACATTCTAATACCACGACCAATAACTTGATCGACTTTACCTAAATTATAATGAACATCTAAAATATGTATTTCTTTAACATTTTCTAATGTAATACCTTCATTCATTACCTTTGAGCCTAAACATAATTTAATTTTTTTACCATTAATATTATCTTGATTATTAAAAACTTCTCGTATAATTTTTTGTTTAATTTCTGGTATATCTTCACCAGAATCGTCACTTGCACCTGTGATTAGTATAAAAGTAGAAGGTTTAAATTCATTGGTTTTTCCCAATTTTTTAAATTCAGAATAAGGTCTTCCCGATAAATAATCAATGGTATTATCTTTAATATCATAATTTTTATAATTTTCTTGATATTCTAAATATCCATTCTGAATCAATGTTTCAGCAAATATTTCAATACCACCTGCTTTTACTAAATTAGAATAAATAAATGCAGTTCCTGCACTTTTATCATATTCAGTATTATTGTATAATTTATCTAATCGTTTAACTGTTTTATAAAATTTAATTGAAAAATATCTTAAATACTCTTTGTTTAAAATATGTCCAGTTATTGTCTTGTTCTCATTCAATATTAAAAAATTATTTTCAATTTCTTTATTAAGTTTACCACCAAAAATCTTTTTATTAATTAATGATCTTAATTTATCACCATCTGTTTCTAATTGACTAATAATTATATTAATTCCTTCATTTGAAAAATAACCTATTAGATCATTTTTATCTTTATTAAGACCTGGAAAAACAAAGTTTGCAGAAGCAGAAGAAGCTCTATCTAATGTATCATCAAAAAATTTAGTAGTTTCTAAATAAGTTTTATATTGAAATTCTTCCATAAAACATTTAACAACAGGAGTAAATAATAAACCTTTGGATAGAATACCTTTATCAATTCTTTTAGCAAATGTATATGGTATATTTCCTCTAAAATAAGAAACATAACCTCTCGCTTTTTCTTTTAAATATTCTAGACCATTTGGTTTAACTTTCATACCATAACCTCTTTCACCAGTAAAAATTTTTTCTCTTTGTATTTGATCATCCAATGGTCTAATAAAATTTAACATATCAATAATATCATCAGCTAAATTCTTCATAGGAGTAGCTGTTAATAAAATAATAATTAAATTTTCTGAAGATTTAATGATTTTTTTTAAAGCTTCACCATAATCATTACCAGTTAAGTTATGAGCTTCATCAATAATTAAAACTGAATTATTCATATTTGTTATTTTATCAACAACAATTTCTCTTTCAATTTCACCTTCTTCATTTTTACGATAAGATGATTTAATTTTATTATCATCACCAATTTTTTTCTCAGTTATTTTTTCTCCAAGAACTTTTTTATAAAATGATTTATAAGATAAAATTTTATAATATTGCATTGATCCATTTATTGCTATTTTTATTTCACGATCTTTTTCAGCTTTAGTCATTTGATTTAGTAATTCTTTATTTTTCAGATAAGTTTCACCTGTACAAAATAATAATTCTGATTTAAAGTTTTCACGTATATTTGGACCTGATGTTAAAACATATATTTTTGTATTATATTTTCTAACTTGTTCTTTAAATTGTTCAGCTATAGAAATTGCTGTACAAGTTTTACCTACACCTGTACCATGCATAATTAATAATCCTTTATAAGGTGTATTTGGATTAATTAAATTTGATAATATTGCTTGTGACTCTCTTAATTTAAATTCACCTTTGCAATTTTGATCTCTATAATTTTTAACTTCATCAAATGTTTCCATTTTTGGTCTTTGATTTATATAATGATAATAAAATTCCCTTTTTTTGTATATCTTACTTTGAATATTTGGATCAGTAGGATTTGGATATGAAAAATCTTTAATTAATTTTTTTTTACTCATAATTATTAAGTATTAGAATTAAAAACATTTTATAGAAATTAAGTTTAATAATTAAAAATTTTATTTAATTAATTTAATGGAAAAAAATAATCTGATTAATATATTAGATAGCATAGAAAAACCCTCAAGAATTTATAATTCTATATATCGTAAGAACTTAAAAGAAAAAATATCAAAACTAAATAATAAAAAAGATTACTTATTTATTTATGGAAGAATTAGCAAAGAACTTGAATCAAAATTTTCTGTAAATAAAAATGGTGTTTATTTTAACATCAATTTGTTAAGTGATGAGTGTATTAAAGAATTATCAGATTATATTTCTGATAAAAATGATACAGAATCTGCTACAGAAATATCTAAAATAAAATATGAAACCTACTATAAAGAAAATGAAAATGATATGGAATTTTCTTATGGTACAAAATTTAGTAATCAAGAAAAAACTATTTTGAAGAAATTACATCAGAAGTAACGACCATTTTTAAGTTTATTTGATCATTATATATTTCATAATATTTCTTATTTCTAAGTTTTGATTTATTAATATAAACAATTATTTTATTTTGATAATTATTTTTTAAAAATTCAAATAATTCACTTGAAATATCAGAATATAACATCTTAATTAATAAATATAATCTTACTGTTAGTTTATAATTCCATTTATCAAGAACTAAATCTTTATTATTATCAATATACAAATATTTTGTTATATTTGTATACATAATATAATTTCCATCAATATTTTCATATAATTTTTCATCACCTTCAATAAGATAATATGTATTTAAATCTATAAATATACCTAATGGTTTATGTAAAATACAATTATTTTTAACATTTATTTTATTAATTTTTTTTATTGGCAAATCATAATCAATAGCAAAAAATGAATTATTATTTTTTTTATTTAATGTTTTAATTAATAAATATATTGGTATTATATATACAGTGTTATCATCAATATTTTTTTTTGATAAAACACCTATTATTTTATTATTTTCATTAAAAACTGGTGAACCTGAAAAAGATCTTTCTACAACATTCTCATCTATAATATCTGCTTTTATATATAATATCTTAGGATTAGTAGGAACATTATTTATACATAAAAAATGTGGTGTTGCGTTTGTTAATCTAATTTGTTTTATATCATTTTTAATAAATAGTATTTGATTATTTTTAATTATCTTATTTTGATATTTAGAGAGTGGTTTAATATTTTCAACACTATTTTCTGATTTTAAAATTAACAATTCATTCCAAACACTATCAATATGTATTTTTAATTTATTTTCTTTATTATCAGTTAAATAACAATTTTTAATTGGTAAACCATGATTTGTTGTAATAATATATTTTTCTTCATCCAAAGTAAAAACAAAACCTTTTAATAAAATTTCATATTTTATGTCATTAATAGCCTGTAATTCACATGTTATATTTACGGTGGTCATTAATAATTAATTATCTATTAAATTTATTTTTTTTTCAATTTTTTAATAAATTTTTAGTTGCTTTTACATATTGATATAATATAGGATATTCATTTTTATCTACATTATCAAATAATACTTTAGTTTTATCAGTTCCGTTTGTAATTTTGTATATTAAATTTTCAAAATAATACCCATTATGTTCTAATATTTTTATAGCTTCTTCATCATCATAATTTATATATATTGTTTTAAAATTATTTGAATTATAGAATAATGGTAAAATTGAACATAACCATTCAACTTTTATTTTATTTGTTATTTTCATTTTTAACATTTTATTATTAAATGGAATATTATTTTTGGTGAAATTATATTCTTGTGTTTGGTTATCAAAGCCAATATAAAAAATATATGGTGCATTATTTATTTTTGTATCAAAATTTATTAATTTTATTATATCTATTCCTGTATGAAATATTTCATTTTTCATTTTAAAACAAAATTGGTAAGGATAACCAAACATAAATGATTTTATTATTTTTTCATAAATTGTATCGGTATCTAATGTTTTAATAAAACTAGAAGAAAAATTTTTCATAATATCAATTATATTTGGTTCTGAATATTTACTATCACTATTACGTTTAATTGTTAAAATATCAAAAATATTTTTTGTGTAATTTTCAATAAATACTAAAAATATTTTTGAATTGATATTATTTTGATTACACCATATAATAATTTCTGATTCATATTTTTTGAAATCATTAAATATTTCATCAGTTAATAAACATTTTATATTTAATAAATTTTCAAAACATTTAATATCATAAATTTTATTGTTATTGTAATATGTTATTAATAAATTCCATAATTCAATATTAAATTCATTAGGTATATTTTTTTTATCATTTTTATAATATGTTATAAATGTATTAACAATTTTTATAAATAAACCAAAATATTTTTTTGTTAAATAATTAATTGATGTTATTTTAAAAACATTGAAATTATAAAATTTTTTTTTAAAATTATTAAAAATATCAAATAACATCTCTATCTCTCTATCTTGATTATCATATGTTTTACTTATTTTTATGTATAAATTATTTATTGACATATTTATTGATTTAATTAATGTCATAATTGCAATTGTTTCATTTAAACAATTATAACCCATTGAAGCTAAAATTACTAGTGCTTCTTTATCTGTATCAATAAAATTTAAATTTTGTTTTATTTCAGATATAAAATTATATATTTCACAAACATAAAAATTTTTATATAAAGGTTTATAATTTCTTGATACATATGTTTTAACATCAATATCTATTAGTATCATTTTTGTTGTTAGCCTATGTATCATTTTATAAAATACATTTTCTTTTAATTGATTCATTTTTTTTGAATTAAAAGAAATAATATTATTAAAAATATTCCTTTTAATTAAAGCTTCATATGGATGTATTAAATAAAAATTACCGTCTAGATCAAATAAATTCTTAATATCATAACCAGTATTAAATCTTTCAAAAAACTTATATTGTTTATCTTTCATATTTTCAAAATACTTATCATTCCAATAAATTGCATAATCAATATAATTTATATTATATTGATTTTGAATAATAGATAATATATTTTTTTTTATAATTTCTATATTTTTATCTAAATCATTATATTTCAGCTTATCAAAATTATTTTCATATAATTCATAAACATTTGGATCGCAATCTTTTGGTATAATATTACCTTCAATACTTTCATTTAATTCAGTAATAATTTCTTTATCTTTTTTAATTAATTGTAAAAATGTTTCTTCAAAATTCATTTGACTTATTTTAAATTTAGGTTTAACTTTTTCTCTTGAATTTTTTTCATAAACATAGTAAACTGTACCTTCTGCAGTACGACCTACTCTACCCTTTCTTTGTTTTCTACTTGCTTCTGAAATTTTTTCTATTTCAATATTATACATATCTAATTCTTCATTATAAATATTGGTTTTAGTATAACCTGTTTCAACAACATACCGTAATGAAGGTAAAGTTAAAGATGCTTCTGCAACATTTGTAGCTATTATTATCGCACGTTTATATGTACCAGGTGAAACATTTTCTTCAATATATTCTGAAGACCACGTATTATGTACATTTGATCTTTTACTTTTAATAGATCCAATAGTTTTATCAATATTTAAAATGATATCTTTATATCTTTCATTTAATTCGGATAAATATGGTAATGTAATATTGCCTTCTGGTAGTATTTTATTTAAATATTCGACAGAATTCATAATATCTTTTATTCCATTAGCAAATAATAATATGTCACCTCTTTGTGTTTCATTACATATTTTTAATATGTAATCATATGATTTTCTTAATGTCAGATCTGAATTAAATTTATCAGGTTTATTATCATCTATAATTTTAGCTTCTAAATATTTCTCTGTAATTTTATATTGTGTTGTTTGACCTGGTGGAGAAATATGAAATCTTCTATCTAAATATATTCTATCAATAATTAATTTCATATTTTTTTTAAAAGGAATTAATGATGGTTTTATAATTGGATAAATTAAATTATCATTAATAAATCTAAAATATCTTCTATATATTGGTTCATCTTCTTCTAAAGTTGCAGACATGATTACAAATTTTACATCATTATTTATATATACACTATTTCTTAATAATGTAGTTAATAAATCCATATAAACATTATGTTCATGAGATTCATCTATAATAACAATATCATATATATTTTTATTTCCAAAAATATATGTATCTCTATTTTTATTGTATATTTGTTCTTTTAATAATCCATTTTTAATTAATTCTTGAAATAATGAACCATCAGTTGCTAATTTTAGTGATAAATGAGGACATATATTTTTAATATGATTATCTTTACTATATTTATATTGTAAATAATAATTATCTGTTTTTATTTTTCCATATTTTTTATGAGGTACTTTTATTTGTATACCCATCTCTTGTGATATCCATTCAGAATTGCCTACAGTGACATTAATTCTTGGTTGTGTACACACTAATTTTCCATTTGGTTTATAATCTAACATTTTAACTGAATACATTAATAATTTTGGGACTTGTGTTGATTTACCTTGACCAGTTGCACCAGTAACAAACAAAACACGATGATTCAAATAATGATTGTAAAAATTTATTTGACTAACCCAATCCATTGCATAAAAAGAATACCATTTTAGTTTAGTTTGTAAATAATTAAAATATTCTACTTCTTCATCATTTTCTAAAATAATTTTTTTTAATTCAGAAAATTTTTGATTAGTTATAAAATAATATGCTTGTTTCCATTCAGGATGATTAGTAAAATTTTCTTTTATATTTTTATTACTAATAATAAATTCATTAAGTATTCCATTTTTAACTAAATATTCCCATACAATTGTAAATTTTATTTTATCCCATGAATTTATTATTTCGCTAATTTTTTTATTATAATCAAAAAAATTTAACTCATAACCGTATTCAATATTTAAATTTTTTTTTATATTTAACCAATTTTTATTAACTAAGTTAAAATTTTTCCAAAATATTTCTTTATCATTATCATTTAATGACTCATATTTTTCAGGTAATAAGTTCCATTTTATATCATGTGATAATGATTTAGCAATATTATAAAAGTTTTTTAAATTACATTTATCAAATTCAAAAAAATCTTTTTTAATTTTATTATTGACTATTAAATAATCATAAAATATTGTATTTTTTAAATAAATTAATGCTTCCTTAATATATTCCCATACTATTTTTGGATTAATATTTTTTAAAAATATGTCAATATGATAGTTTTCAATTTTTGATATTTGATTAATTATTTCATTAGAATAATCATTATCTCTATTTTCATCATTTAAATCATTTATAGTAAATATATTTTTTAATTTCTTAAATTCAATAGGTCCTTCTTCAAATATAGTTAATTTATGTGTATAATTATTAACTAAAAAAATTAAAAAATTTTTCCATAAAATATATTCATTATCAGATATTTTTAAGTTTTTTATATTATCAATAAATTCATGTTGTTCATCAATAGTAGTATACTCTAAAATCAAATCAATATTCAAATAATTATTAATATGTTGTAAAAGATATAATTTAGTATTATTGATTGTATAAGGAAATATAATCCATTTAATTTTTTTAATATTTTCATAAAAAATATTTCGATAAACGTTATAAAATTCACCAATATATAACCCATTATAATTTATGTCATAAATACCATCGAAATAATTAGTAACAGCGTTATCTAAATGCTTTTGTGTTTCTTTAAAAATATAACTATTTTTATAAGTTTCTAATGTTAAAGGACAAATATTAATCCAATTAATATACATTTTACCATTTATAATTGATAATGTATTTAACAAACTTAAAAATTTATTAAAAATAATTTTATAAATTAAATCATCTTCTAATTTACCATCTTCTAAAAATAAACCGACACCCATTGTTGAATATTTAAAATATTCTTTAATTGCAATGTTTTTATCTATTTCATTAATTGTTTCATTAATTTCTTTTAAACACATAATCTCATTTAAATTATTTAATTTATTATAAATATTAGTTTCATCATCATTTAAAAAAGGTAAAAATAATAAAGTTATTGCTTTAATGTCTTGATTATTATTTTTTGTAAATTGTGGAAATATATCTTTACTATTTATATTAAATAAATTTTTGATTCTTATAATTAAAAAAAAACATAATTCAGATAAAATATTTAAATCTATTTTATTTAGTTTAGTAAACCAGTTATTAAAAAAAGTATAAATATAATTTTTAAATTCATTTTCTGTTTGTTCATGTATTGTTTTTATTTCTAATAAATAATTTTTATAATTAATCATTATAAATAAAGTGATATTTTTAATTAAGTTTAGCGTATTTCCATTTGTTTTGATCGAAAATTAATGAAATTTTACCTGTAGAATAATTATCCATTGATTCAGTTTCTGGTTTTATAGAAACATTTTTATTAATTATTTGTAAAATATTTTTACAATGTCCTTGATGTGTAACAAGTAAAATATTTTCATTAGTTTTATAATATTTCTGAATAATAAATTTTAATATTTTTTTTGTTCTATTTTCAAACATTTTTTCATCTTCAGGATACTCTAATTCTGTACTTTTAATTAAAGAATTATATTCAGGATTATAATTAAATTCTTCACATAAATAATCAGGTAATTCAACATTATAAGATTTAGGTGGTATAATATTTGAATGAAGTATTTCACATAAGCCATATTCTAAATTTATTTTAATATTTCTATATTTAGAATATGGCAAAATTGTTTGTAAAGTTCTTATAAATGGTGATGATATTATTGTCGTTATATTTAATTTTTCAATTATAGGAATTAAATTAATTGAATTTTTTAATCCATTTTTTGTTAGTGGACTAAAAAATGATGCATCAATTGTTCTTTCTTCATGTCTTAATATATATATTTTCATTATAAATAAAATGAGATAAATTTTATAATAAAATTTTATATGATATTATAGGAGTAATGAATATTACTATAAAACATAAATTTTGCATTGTAATTGGTTTAGATTATATAAATGATAAAGAAAAAAAACTTAAGGGTTGTATTAATGATACAATATTAATTATTAAACTATTAATAGAAAATTTTAATTATGAACCAGAAAATATTACATTATTTACAGATTACTCTAAAAATAAAGCAACAAAACAAAATATATTTAAAAAATTTAAAGAATATATTGATAACAGAAATAATATTGAAACAATATTAATATATTTTAGTGGTCATGGAAATAATAATTGTATATATATTGATAAAAATGAAAGATTATTTGATTATGAAGTTAAAACAAATTTGATAAATTATCTATTACCAACTACAAAAATTATTTGTATTTTAGATTGTTGTAAAAGTGGTAATTTTTTTAGAATTGGTAATTGGTTTACCAATTTTAGAATATATGAAAATAGTATTAAATTATTATTAATTTCTGCATGTAATAATAATGAAATTGCTACAGAGTTTTATGATAAAAAAAATTCAGTTACCTTTGGTTTATTTACTTTTTACTTTTTTGAAATTTTATCAAGGTTTAAAAATTATAGTTGGATTGATTTATTAGATTTACTTAAAAATTTTATATTGAATAAAAATAATCAAACCCCTCAAATTAAAACTATTAATTATAATTTAGATGAAAATGTTACTTTTTAATTTATTGTTGAACACATTCTGGTGCTCCTCCTTCTACATTTACACGGGTGCCTGTTTGAAACGGTGTTTTTGGTTCTCTTGATTCACTTTCTTTATAATCAGACATAACTGTCTTTGAATATTTTGAATTATTAACTCTAATTTCTACTTCTTTATTTGATTCTTGTTGATCAATTGATTTTAAATTATATTGTAAATTTTGAATAATATCAGGTTTTGTTATTATTGGTAATTTAAATTTAAAATTGATTATTAAATCACCTTTTTGTTTTGTTCTTAAATCTGTCATACCTTCACCAAATATTTTTCTTTTTGTTTCATAGTTTGTTACACCTGTATGACTTAAGTGTAAATTTCTTCCATCTAAATGAGTTATTACTTTATCAAAACCAAACATTGCTTGAAATAACTTTAATTCAATATCAACTATTAAATTATTACCATCTCTTTTAAATATATTATGTTCTTTTTCTTGTATAACAACAATAACATCAGTTTTACCTTCTTTTAAATTATGACCCATATTTTGTAAATGTATTTGTTGACCATTTGATAAACCATTTTTTAATGGAACATTTATAGAAACATCTTTTAATTTCCATCCTTCACCTCTACAATCCGAACATGAATTAGGATTTGCAATTTTCCCACTTCCTCTACAATTTCCACATGTACTTTGTACTTGTTGTATCATTGGACCCATTTGAATTATTTGAATTCTTACACCTTTACCATCACAATGATTACATTTATTTATATTACCTCCACATTTTTCACAACAATTTTTTTGTTTAAAATTTATTCTAATATTGTGTTCATTATATATTTGTTCTAATGTTACTTCTTGTTGAATTACTATATTTTCTTTTTCAGGTTCTCTTCTTCCACCAAAACCTGAAAATCCACCTCCAAACATATTAAATAAATCTTCTGGATTAGGACCTGCTGCAGCATTTCCATTAGCCATATCTAAACCAAATTGATCATATAATTTTCTTTTTTCTGGATTTAATAATATTTCTTTTGCTTCATTTAGTTCTTGTGTTTTTTTAGTTGCTTCTTCTAATTTATCTTTATTTTTATCTGGATGCCATTTTTTTGCTAATAGTTTATATTGTTTTTGTATATCATCATCTGTTGCATTTGGACTTAATTCTAAAATATCATATAGTTTTGTATCTTTAACCATTATTATTATAGTTTAAGAATCTTTAAATAATTTAGTAAATTACACTAATATAAATATCACAAACATTTTCATTTGTTTGATAATATGAGCTTATGCTATTTAGACGTTGATCAATTTCATTTTTAAATAAATATGGTGGAATATAAATAATTAATTTTGGATTTCCTACAAAATCTATTTGTTTATAAGGTCCTTTTCTATCTTTAAATTCAAATATTTTTGTATTTTTAAAGTCAAATGATGTTAACCAAAAATTTATATATAAACAATTATATTTTTTTACTTTTATTGTATTTAATAACTTAGAACTAAACATTATAGAGCCTTTTAAGTTTGTTTGGTTTTTTAAAGATTCATTATTTTTTTCTGATATATAAAAAGGACTTTCTGATGAATAAGGTGGCATTTCTGATGAATAAGGTGGTATTTCTGATGAATAAGGTGGCATTTCTGATGAATAAGGTGGTATTTCTGATGAATAAGGTGGTATTTCTGATGAATAAGGTGGTATTTCTGATGAATAAGGTGGTATTTCTGATGAATAAGGTGAATTTTCAAGATTTAAGATAATATTTGATAATTCCAATACAAATAAATCTATTTTATCATTACTATTTTCTGAAGGAGTATAATTATAAATAAAATTTAATATTTCATCTTTTAAATTTATATTTTTTAGATAATATTCTAAAATTGTTCCATTATTATTTTTTATTTTCCATTCTAAAAATTTTTGAAATATAGATTTTGTTTCTTGAAATTTTTCAATAGATTTTTTAGTATTTATTATTGTTAAAAATCCATCTTTTGATGATATTTCTCTTGGATCAAAATTAATAATAAAATTTCTTGATATATAATCGTTATATTGTGTACCATGCATAGTATATTGTAATAAAAAATCTTTTTTTTTATTTCCACTTTTCATATTTGTGAAAAACATTTTATTTAAGCATGATTGTGTATCTTTTTTATTTTCATAATCAAAATAAACATATAATTTATTTACTAAATTTCTTTTACTCATATTACATGCTACATAATCTCCAAAAAAATATATGGTAGGATTCCCTATATAATCTAATGATGTTACTTCTAATCTTGAATTAAATTTAGTTAGTGTTTTTTTATCATCAGGATCACGACATAAATTATCATTACTGTCTCTAGCTAAAATTTTATTATTATTATTATTTAAATCTTTAATATTTATAATTTTAATTTTACTATTTCTATGCAATAAAACAATTTTTCCGTTAGGTTTCATGTTAATAGTATTAACAATTGAAAAAAAGTTTGGTTTAATTGTATCAACATAAATAATATTATTAGGTAAATTAAATGGAAAAATTTGAAAACTATGGTGACCACCTTTTGAACATGTTGTATCAGTACAATCTCTATTTACTGTTGATAAAATAAATGGTTTTTTTTGAAATCCATTAAATACTTTTGATGGAACAACTAAACAATCAATATTAATATTTTTTATTTGATTTGAATTATTAACTGTTATTGAATCATTTGTAATAAAATTTTTATTATCACAATTTATAAAATTTTCAATATTATCTATAATTTTTCCATTTGAATCTATAAAGTACATTATTATAAAGTTAGAATATATTTTTTATATTTAATTTTAAATAATTTTTCCTTCTTTTATTTTTATTATTTTATTAACTAAATTTAAGTTTTGTTCATCATGTGTTATTATAATCAATGTAGTGTTTAAACTTATATCAGATATTATTTTTGTTACAGCTAATCTAGATTCATTATCCAATGCAGATGTTGGTTCATCTAATATAACTATTTTATTTTTCTTATTATAAGTTCTTAATAATTGTATAATTTGTTTTTGACCTCCAGATAATGAATCGCCATTTACACCAACATTTGTATTAAATCCATTGGGTAAATTTTTAAATATGTTTTGTAATGCATATTTATCTATTAGTAAATTAATTTGTTCAGTACTTAAATCATTGCCATATTGTATATTTTCTATTATTGTTTTATTAAATAATTTAGTATTTTGATTTATATAACTCACTTGTTTTCTTAAACTACTTAAACTAAAATTATTTATATCTTGATCATCAATAAATATTGTACCATTTGGTATTTTATAGTACCCCATAATAAGTTTTATTAATGTAGATTTACCATTTCCAGACGGTCCAACAATTGCAACTTTATCATTTGAATTTATTGTTAAATTAAAATTTTCAAATATTTTTTTATTATCTGTATAACCAAAAGTCAAATTTTTAATATTTATTTTTCCTAGTGTTAAATTAATTTCTGGTTTCTCAACTCTATCAATATTAATTAATTTAATATAATCATTAACACTTGATATAATACCCATATGATTTGTATAATCAGGTAAATAAGTTATAACAGTATTTAAACTTGGAATATAAAAATTTAAAGTTAAAAATAATGCAATTACTGTATCTTTTGAAAATTTCCCTTGTTTATATAAATATGCTATATATGCTATCATACAAACAAAAAATAAAAGTGTAAACAAATTATTGTTATTTTTTATTGTTGAACTACATTTCATAGACTTATTTTGATAAAGTCTAAATTTTTCATTAATATTATCAAAACTTTCTACTTCATCATTTATTTTATTTGATGAATATATTGCATATAAATTACTTAATTTATCTTGTATTTCTTCTGATTTATTTTCAAATATAATATATCTTTGATTTGATATTTTAATACATGCATCAAATGAAAAAAAATTATAATAAAATATTATTAACAAAAATATTAAAGAAACTAATCCTAATCTATAATCATAATAAAAGAAATAAACATTAATAATTATCAATGTTATGATTTTAGGTATAATCCAAGTAAATAAATCTGTTGTAAGTTCTCTGATTATAGAAGGTAATGAATTAATTCTAGTTACTATTTTTCCTAGTTCTAAATCTGCATAATTATTTTCATAAAAATATATAATTTTTTGAAATAAAAAGTTACTAACATATTTATTAAAACTTGGTATAATAATTGTTTCTAATCTTGAACTAACAGTTTGTGCTAGATTCGATATACCCATAAAAACAGAAAAATAAAATACAAATTTATATATTATTTCATTTGTTATATCATTATTTAATTCTTTAAAAAAATTACTAAATATTCGTGGTATAACTAATGATTCTAAAGGATATGAGAATAATATCATGATTGTATAAAATAATAAAATAAATTTATTTGAGTTTAAAAATGGATATGCTATTTTTATTGTTTCCATATTATTTATATATATAAAATAATTTATTATTTACTAAAAATTTTAGAATTTACAAATCCAATACAACAAAAAACTAAATTTAAAAATATTAGTAATTTAAGTGATTTTTCATTTAGCATTAATAATAGAATAGATAATGTAATACTCGAAATATTAACAATATCAATATTATTTTTTAAAATATAATTTTGAATTTTTCTATTGAAAAATTTATAAAATGAAACATTTTCCAGTTTTAATATTTCTCCATACATTTCTAAATTTTCTTTTTCAAGTTCAATAACTTTTAAATATAATTTTTCTAAAAATAAATTTGTCATTTGTTGTGAATTTATATATCTAATTGGTGTTTTATTTTCAGTATTTGTTTTTCTAAAATATACCATATGTTCTTCCTCAAACATTTTTTCAACTAATAACAGTTTATTATTACGTACCAAATCAAATGGTACACCATTAAAATTTGTCGTTTTCAATAAATTATTCTCAACAATAAATTCACTCAATTCTTCCATATTTGGTAAATCTACATTTACATTTTCTTTATTTTTTAGTTCTGAATAATCTATATCTAAACCACTAGTAACTAAGTCATCTGTTACTTTTACATCATGATTTGATGGTAATTGATTTAATACAACCATATATTTGAATTTAAATTGTGGATGTACATATTGTGTATTAGATTCTAGATTTTCTAATAAAATATTATATAATTCTGATTTAGTATATGTTCTATTGGGATTTGCTAATAATATTAACATTAATTTATTTTCTATATCATCATAGCTTATATTTTCTAATCTTTGTAAAGTTGACATAATATTAACATTTTTATTCATAATATAAATAAATCAATTTTTTTTAATTAGTATCAATAAAATAAAGTATAAATTATTATAATAGATTGTATATTAATTTTATGCAATTTTTATTAATTAGTATTTTTATTATAGTAATACATTATATAAATGGAAACAAAATTTCAAATAATATAGAAAAAATAAATTTAAATAAAATATATAAAATGGCAATTTTGTCAAAGACTATTTATGATTATGATTTTAATAATAAAAATAAAAAAGATTCTTTATGTCTTTTGTCAAAATTTGATTTAAAAAATAATTTATCTATTGATACAATTAAAACTAATAATATATATTTTAATACAGATCAATATGTTTCTTATCTTAATACAGAAAATTTTTCAAAAGAAGCAAAAAACTATTTAGATTTTATATCAAATAATTTTCCGGATACTGAAATATATGGATACTTTAATAATAAAAACAGATTACATTCGTTAATTATTATTAATCATAAAATAGAAGAAATAAATATTGTATTTAGAGGATCAATGTATTTTGATGAATGGATTAATAATTTATTAATAAAAGAATCTTCTATTCCATATAATGATTTAAAAATTCATTCAGGAATATTAAAATTATATAAACATAACAATATAAATAACAATATTTTATATATTCTTAAAAATTTATTTGAATATTTTCCTAAATATAAAAAAATATTTGGAGGTCATTCAAAAGGTACAATTTTATCTTTTTTAACAATAATTGATTTACTTAACATATTAGATTATAATGATTATACTTATGAAGTTGTATGTTTTGGGAGTCCTCAAATATTAAATAAAAATATTGCTGATTTTTTACATAATAATGATAAAATTAAAATTTATAATGTTATAAATGAAAATGATATTATTTCTAATTTACCATTTAATAATAAATATCAAGTTGGATTAGAAATATTGATGAAAAACGATGATATTATAATAAATGAATATGATAAACCATATAATTCTAAAATAAATATTTTTAATAATTTTTTTAAATTAATATCAAATCATGATCTTAAAAAATATATACATAAATTAAAAAAATACTAAAAAAATTGATAAAAAAATAGTTTTATTCTAGGAATATATTATATGTTTAGAATAAATAATAGAAATAGAACTTTATTGGAGGAATCAAATAGCAATCATATTATTTTTGCTATAGTTACAAATAATGTAGCAAATGTTAGGAAATTAATTAATATTAGGAATTATAATAATGTTTTAGATGAATCTACTGGTTTTACAGCTCTACAATATGCAATTAGTTCACCAAATATTAGTAATGATATAATTAAATATCTTTTAACATTAGGTGCAAATCCAAAAGAAAAAATAAAAAATCAAGAAATTGATTCTTTTGATCTTGCAATTAGATACAACAAAAAATATCTATTTGAATATTTTAATAATATTCAAGATGATAAAATTATTATATTGAGTGATAAAAATCAAATTTTACAAAATAAACTTGCTGTATCAGAAGAAACAAACAAATACTTATTAAATTCTATTGACGGATATAATATGAAAATCAATAAATTAAATGAAGAAAATAAGAATAAAGATGTTCAAATTGCTTCATTAAAAAGGAAAAATGAAGAAACTGAAACAGCATTCAATAATTTATTGAAAAAAAATAAAAAATAATTTATTTTATAATACTATTATTATAAACTATTATTGATTCATCTTTATTTAATATTCTACCAACTTTAACCTGTTTTCCTTTTTCCATATCTTTATAATGAGTATAAAAATATGTTATTTTTTCAATGAAATATTCATTAATATCATCTATATTTTCAATATGTTTTTCATTAAATGAAATATTTTTTAATGGTACACAAATTAATTTAATATCTTCGCCTTTTTCATCAGTTGTTTCTAATGCTCCGATTATTCTACATTTAATTAAACTATTTGGAACTAAAGCTTCTTCCATATATATAATAACATCTAATGGATCACAGTCACCACTCAATGTGTTTGGAATAAAACCATAATTAAAAGGAAATGCAAAAGGTACTGGTAAAACTCTATCACAAATTAACATATTCAATTCTTTATCAAATTCATATTTGACTCTTGAATTTTTTGATATTTCAATATGAACTAAAACTTCCATATAATAATATAAAATATTTTATTTTTATATTTTATTAATTTTAAATTCACCCACCTTTATAATATCTTGATATAATAGTTCATATTTGGGACTATTCTTATCAATTTTATTTAATAATTCCATTTTTTCCAAAACAGTTCCTTTAAAATATATATCATTTTTAAATGTTTCATCTAATTCTTTATTATTTAAAATTAAATTATATAATTTATTTTTATTTTCCAACTTGGGATATATTATTTTACTTTTGAGTGGATATAATAATGGTTTTAATGTTTTAATGGGATAATTATCTATAACTAAATTCATTTTATATTCAAGTTCGTTCATTAAATAATTTATAGACTCATTTTGTAAAAAAATAGTTGATTCATTTCCAAAATTATGTTGATACCATATTAAACTGTAACTCAAATATAAATTTGATAGTATATCTGCCATATTTCCTGAAATCATTTGTTTTGACTTAATTTTACCTCCTAATAGAGCAATAAAATTTGCTAATAAACTAAATTTTATAGTTGCTTTTTCCAATCTTAATTTTGAATTATTATGATTTAAAAAATTTAATGGATTAAGAACACAGACATAATTTTTACTAATTTCAAGTAATAAATTATTGAAATTAATTTTAAAATCTTTTAAATCATTATTTTGTATGTTTTCAAATATTGGAAAAATATATGGATGGCTTTTATTTAATCCTTGACCAAAAATAATAAGTCCACGTGTAAGTGTATTTGAACCTTCTACTGTAATACCAACAGGTGACGAATTATAGAATTTTGTAAAAAAATTATTTTCACCTGTACATATACCACTTCCAGAATAAATATCCATACCATTATTTAATATAACACGCGCACGTTCTGTTGTTTGTTGTTTCATTATTGCAGTAATTACTGATGGTGTGGAACCAGTATCAAGAATATGATTTGTTAATTTAACAGATGTATGTATAATCCATGTATTTAGATACATATCAATAAATTTTTCTTTAACAGCCTCCATATCACCAATATTCATATTAAATTGTTTTCTTATATTTATATAATTCATAATTGCTTGTGTTATAAATTTTGAACTTCCATTTGCTGTTGCTGGTAAACTAACACCTCTTCCAACTGCTAGACATTCCATTAACATTTTCCATCCTTCGCCAATTTTATCTTCTCCACCAATAACTTGATCTGTATTAATTAAAATTGTACCTTTTATAGTACCATTTGGAAATCCTGCATTATTTGGATTATGATATGTTTCTTGTAATAATCCTTTTTGATCACTTTCAACTAGAGCTAATGTAATACCATCTTTATTATTTTTTAATAATTTTTGTGGATCATTTAATTTAAAAGCAATACCAACTAAATTTGATATAGGGGCTAAAGTAATATAACGTTTATTTAAATTTATTCTAATTTTAATTTCACCATTTATCTGTTCAACAAATCCTTCATCAATTTTACCTACTGCATCACTACCATTATTTGGTCCTGTTAAACCAAAACATGGTATAAATGTTCCATTAGCTAGTTTTGGTAAAAAATATTCTTTTTGAAATTCAGTGCCATAATGTTGAATTAATTCTGCAGGTCCTAATGAATTTGGAACCATTGTAACAACTCCTAATGAAGGATTATAAGATGAAATTTTTGATAAAACTTGTGATTGTATTTCAATTGGTAACCTATTACCACCATATTTTTTATCTATTATCATACTTAAAAAACCTTTTTCACCTAGAAATTTCATTATTTCATGAATATCGATAGTTGGATAAATGGCAATTTCACCTACTTTTTCTAATATTTCATTTATATTTTTATCCATTTCGATCGGCATAGCTGATTTTTTTAATGGAGAAAATAATTTATTATAATTCATACGACCTTTGAAAATTTCTCTATCTATACTTGTACCACCAGACTTTAATGCAATAATTTCAGTTTCTGTGATTTTTGGAATTATTTTTTTAATATTATTAAAAATATAACGATACATATTAATTATATATAGTTATATATTTAAATTAAATTTTTTTATATCTAAACTCTCATTTGTAATATTTAAATTCTCATTTGTAATATTTAAATTCTCATTTGTAATATTTAAATTCTCATTTGTAATATTTAAATTCTCATTTGTAATTTAGACCAATTATTTATTTTTGATAAAGCATTTGCATGTAAATTTAATGAAATTTGTTTTGAATAGTCAGTTATAAAAAGGTTATCATCATTATGTTTAAAAACTCTATTTTCAAATAAATTTTTTGCATCAATAAATGCTCCGTCAAAATCTCCATTTAATTTATGAATATTATAAATAATACATCTTTCAAAATCATAAGCTGATAAAAGATCAGCTTCACGAACAATATGATACGCTAATTCATAATCACCTAAATTTTTAGGAAATCCATTTTTTTTAACTTTAGAATATGACATTGTTGATATAATTGTACTTGTAACATCAATTTCTTCACTTGATAATTTATCATTCAAAAATGCTTGAATTTCTTTAATTCCTTCTTTTTCATCCATATATTTTTTATCGCACATATCATGTAATAATGCTGATGCATATATTACTTTTTCCTGTTCTTTTAATTGTGGATTAAATAATAATTCACTATTAATGATATCACTTGCGAATTGTAATACTTCCATACTATGTCTAATTCCATGTGATTCATCTATTTTATACTTATTTGATATTAACAAAATAAAATTAAAAAATTTGCTTAACAAAGACATATATTCCACTTTATAATTATATATATTTTTTTTTTCAATTTTTAATATTAAGGTATAACTAATTTATAATAAGCAATATAAGCAAAAGCTGAAAAAAATAAATAACCAAAACAATATAATAAATCAAATTTTTTTCCTTTATCTAAAAAACAATAAATACAAATCAATTGTACAAGTATTGCAGACATTGCACTTATAAATAAAATTTTTTGTGTATTATTTAATTCAAACATATATAATATAATTATAAATTTTTATTTACTTAAAAATTTTTATATAATTTCTTTATAAAATTTTATTTTTTATTATAAAATATTTTAAAAAAAATATTATAAAATAAAAAATAAAATAAAATAAAAAATAAAATAAAATATATACACTTTAATATATATGTCTTCAAAATATTCAAATGTTATTTTAACTTTTTTTACTATTTTAAATCAAATAAAAATATATCACTGGCAAACAGTATCTTATCCTAGACACAAAGCAACTGATGATTTACATAGTTCTTTAAGTGAATTAGTTGATAAATTTGTGGAGGTATTACATGGGAGATTATCAAGTAATGAGAATCCAACATATAGAATTACATTAGAAGATAATAAAAATACAATTACAATCAATAATATGAATGATTCTACTGGTCTTGAATTGCTCAAAAATATAAGAAAATATTTAGAAAGTTCTGAACTAAAAATAGTTATGGGTAATTCTACAGAATTAATTAATATCAGAGATGAAATGTTAAGTGAAGTTAATAAAACTTTATATTTATTTAGTCTAAATTAAAAATTGATTATATTAGTAATTTAATTAACGATTATTTTTATAAAAAATAACTTCATATGGATCTATTGATTTACCAAAATATGAATTTTTCCAATATGGATCAAAACCAGATGGATTAAAATTATGTTTAACTATTCTATAATCATAATCACGATATTTTGAAAGAATACAATTTATATTCCAATTATTTTTCAATATCAACTGACTCATTCCTATTTCTTTATGTGCTATAATACTTTTAAAATCATCATATTCTTTTTTAAAAAAATCATTATTTTTTAAATATTTATAACTTTCATTATTCAAAATAAAAAACATTGATTGTATATGTGTGTATGGACTATTTTTTTTATATATTTCAAATAAATCAATATTTTCAAAATTATCATTATCAAAAATGTTTATTGATGATCCAACTAATTTTACATCTTCATGATTAAATAATTTTAAGTATTCTTCTAACCAATTTATATTTTTATTATGTAAATAAGGACCTCTTACCGAACTATTTAAAAATATGTAATAATCATATGATCTTTTTAATAGATTATTTATGCAATAATTCCAAGCTCCAAAATCATATCCTTTATTTTCTCTATAAAATACTTTTATATTTGTTTTTTTTGGTATATTAAGTGTACAAATTCCATTTACTATTATAAAATAATCAATATTATCATAAATTCCGTTATTTAAAAAATATTGTAAATTTTCTTTATAATCATTATTTTTTTCATAATATGCATATATACATACATATTTGTTGTTTATTTCTTCAAAGTTTTCTTTTATAAAATAAATTATTAATAAAATCATACTTAAAAATAATAATAATGTTATCATCCTTATTATTTTTTAGAAAAAATATTATCTTCCTGTAAAAACTTTAACAATTTTTTTTTTTAGAGTTTTATTATTTTTCTCTTTTAAATAGTCATTAAAAGTATAATTAGATTCATGTTGAATTCCAAAAAATGATGGATCTTTAACCAATTCTGGTTTTATTGCATGACATACTAATCCAAAAACTCTTTCTAAACACATTCTATCTGATCTTGTTTTTATAACGTTTAATAAATTAAAAAAATTATATTTTTCTTCCATTTTTTTTAAAAAATCATAATCAATAACAGACATTACACCACAACTTAATAACCAATCTTTTTTATTATCATATAATTCATCTAATTCATAATTATATCTTAATGACAAAATCTTTTCTTTTTCTTCTTTTACATTATCAAAATAATGCATATGGTGCCATAAAAATTTTACATCATCAATATCATTAAAGTTTATTTTTTCTTGAATAAATATAGAATCATGAATAATTATTGCTTTTTTTGCAAAGTGATTTTTATAAAAATAATAGTAAGGTAACAATTCTCCTCTGCCTGGAAATTCAGATTTAATTATTTCAACATTATTTAATGAAACACCAAAATCATTTAAATATTTTTCATTACTATTATCATCTATTATAACAACTTTAACATCAGGATAAAATTTTCTTATGCAATTGTATGATTCTTTCCAATATTTATTTGTTAATTCTGAATTAACATGTCTTACAATAATAAAAACATATTCTGGTATTTCATATTTTTCTGGTATTTCATATTTTTCTGGTATTTCATATTTTTCTTGTATTTTAATTTGGTCTAAATAAACATTTTCAAAATTTTCAGAAAATATTAAATAAAAAATAATTATTAATAAAATTATTAATATAATTGTTACACACGAATATATCATTATAATATTTTAGATTTTATATTATTAATTAGTATAAAAATATATTATACAAAATAAAATAATAATAAGTATAACTAATAAAGTATTTTGACTTGTATTTTCAAAACCTTCAATTCTAATATTTTGTTTTTCTATTTCTTTAACCTCTTTAAATAATTCAGAATTGTAAGTTTGTTTGTACTCATCTAATAATTCTAATATTCTTGTTGTATCTTTATTTTGTAGATTTATTAAAATATAAACCAATTCAATATTTGTAATATTTATTTTATGAATTATATGATTAATATTTTCATTTAACGAATAACATTCTAATATTTTTTTTTTATTTTTACAAATTTTTTTTTTATAGTATGTTAAATATTTTAATGATTTTTTATATGCATTTAATTTAATATGATAAAGATTTTTAAGATCTTTTTTTAGTTCATTACTTTCATCATTACTGTCTAGAATTACTTTTAATGATTCTAATTCTAATATATATCTTTCAACCAATTCTGCATATTTATCTTCATTTTTAGATAAATATAATAGTTGATTGGTGCATGTTAAACAATTTAATCCGTTATCTAAAAAAGTATATGGATTTGAATCTTTACACTGTTTACATAATTTTAATATATTTGCAAATTTATTTTTATAGCTTCTATTTGATTTAATAATATTATGTAAATTGTTTTTACCATATTTTGTTTCTAAATAACAAATATTGTCTTGATTTTCATCAATTAATCCATTATTATGTATTGATGATGATAATAAATAATCTCTTTCTGAAATAAAATTAATATAATTCATTAATATAAATAAGATATTTTATTTTTATTGATAAATTATTATATATCATCACTTGTTTCACTAGATTCACTACTAAATTCATTTTTATCTTTCTTATAATGTATAGGTTCATACATTCCAACAATATAATCACTAGGATAAAAAGTATCTGGTTCAAAATTAGGAATCATATATTTTTCTTGTTTGCTAGGTTTTATAAATGAATTACTATCATTTTGTGTTTTTTCTAATGGAGAGCTTACTTCAGTTGTTTCATGTTTTCTTGTTTCTAATGGAGAGCTTACTTCCGTTGTTTCATGTTTTATTGTTTCTAATGGAGATCTTACTTCTTCTGTGATTTTATTTTTTTGTTCAGAAATACTTTCTAAATCATTATCACCAAAACTAATAAAATATTTTTTAATATGTTCAATTCTTTCATAGATATTATTTTTTCCACTAAAATTCAAATCAGTTATTTTAAAATTTTTTGTTACTTCTAGTTCAATTATATTTTTTATAATAAATGTTAATTCAAATATTTCATCTTTACTTGCTTTTATATTATTAACGAAATAAAAACCATCCATATTCTTATTAAAAACTAAATTTGCTGAATTAGTTAAAAAACAAAATCCATTATCATTTTTTGTTGTATTTTTATTATGCTTTGAATCTTGTGATATCCATAAAATAATATCCATAAAAATATCTTTTTTAGAATCTTTAATTTTACGTGATAAATTAACAAAATCATTATTATATAAAATAATATTTTCATTACCGCCATTTTGAATAATATTTTTTTGTTTTAATTTTAAATATTTACTTTTATATTTTATATATTTTCCGTAATAATTCATATTATAATTATACATAAAATAAATGATTATTGATATATTTTTTCACCAAATTCACATGCAGCCGATAAACCTTTTAAAAATATTATATTATTATTTTTTTTATTAAAAATTGATAAAGTACCAAAAGCATCATGTCCATTTAATAAATTTCGATGTTCATATTTTCCTCTTGCATTTTGGTATTTTATTTTTACCATTTTAGATATTTCACATTTAAATTCAATTTTAATAATATTTTCAAAATCTTCTACAATAATATCATAATTAATATATTTATTATCTTTATATATATTTATTTTTTGATTATGTACTTTCCAAAACTTACTAAAATTAAATTCATATGATTTATTATTATGATTTAAATAAATTATTAATGTTTCAAATAGTTCTATACCAAATATTTTTGGTTTTGAACCACCAATTACTAGTGTAGTATTTGCATTATCAATAAATTTATTACATGATAACCATACCCATTTTGATGTATAATCTGTACCCCAGTTTTTATCTTGATAACCACATGATGATTCAGGTTTAACTATGAAATTTTCATTTTCATATTTAATATTCCCAGAATATTCTGTTTTTACACCTGCAACATGCCAATACATTTCTGCAATATTTATGTAATTACATAATGTAGTAACATAACCTAAATCATAACTAATAACTTTATTTGCAGTTAGATTCCATTCAATATGATTATCAATATCTGAATTTAGATAAACATAACCTGATATTTTTTTTTCATTTGCATAAATTGAAGTATTTTTTAAAATAACTTCCATACTATCCTTTCCAATAGTAACATTTTCTAAATTATAAAAATTATTTATTTCATGTGGATCTTTATTATAAGTACCAGCTTTAATCATCAGATACGATGGAATTGTTGTATCTGTTTTATTTGGATTCATTATACAATATTCCATAAAAAATGCTCTTGGTTCATTTGTTTTTTCATTATAACCTATCATTGAATGATACCACCATTCATAACCAAATGTTCCTTTTGTCATTAATGCATTTTTATTTGGTATAGATAATAATGGCAAAAAATTAAATTTCATTAAATAATTAATATTATAAATTTTTAAATAGATTCATTATAAAATTAAAATTTGTAATCTGAATCAACTTTACTTGCCCATTGAAAACGTGATAATAATTTAGCAGTAAATAATTTTTCTGGAGGAATATCATATTTTTTTATGAATGCAAATATTATTCTAGGATCAATATAATTTTGTTTTGATGTTCCTAATGATACATTTTTCATTTTGATTTTACTTTCTTTTTTAAGTTTAAGTAATTTTATTTTATTTTCAGCTTTTTTTGCTTTTGCGTTATTCTTATTATCTTTATATTTATCTTTTTTCTTTTTTAAATCTTTAATTTGACTATCAATTTTATTAATTGATGAATCTAAATTATTTGTTACTGCTTTTTGATGATTACATAATAAAGCAACTTCTGTATTTGCTTGATTAAATACTGCAATTAAGTAATTTAATCTTTCATCAGGTTCAGTAAATGAATCTATTTTTTTACTTGAAACTAATTTTTCAAGTTCTTTTTGAAATGTAAATGATGCATTGTATGTTCTCCAAACTTTGGCTGTCAATCCTTTTAAAAATGAATCTAAATATTCATTAAGTATACTTGAATTTATTAAATCAAATAATTCATCTTTTTTTGGTTTATTTTTACCAAATTCTTGCAAATTTTCATATACTTGTTTATGAACATTCACTTTTTTACAAAATCTTACTGAATCTTTACCTAAAAAATCTAACTTTATAGTATTATTATCAACTAGTGATATATGTTCGACTCTTAAAGAAGTTACACCTACAGTATCTGCTTCTTCTTTAGAATCTTTTTTACCACCAACACGTAATGCCAAATTATCAATAAAATATAATGCAGTTGCAAGTTGTTTGGTTTTTGAATTATCACTATATAATTCTTTTTCATATGATTCACGAATTGAACCTAATTTTTTTTTTAGTTTTCTGGCTAAATCAAATTTTTCTTCATCACTTTTAGATTTAAAAAATGATTCTAATGATGTAAAAACATATTTTGTTTTACCAGTTATATCATCTTTCCATGATGCCAACCAAATAACATAATTATCATGAATTATTTCGCCCCATTTATGATTTGTTACATTTGGAATTGGTACTTTAGCTTCTTTATCTAAATTTAGTGTAACATCTTCAGGTTGAATTCTTTTTTTTATCTTACCTATTTTTGGATGTGAACCACGACCTATAAAAATTCCTGGTGGTTCAATTTTATAATTACCTACTTTTTGTTGAGAACCATCAATAACACAATATGTATATGGTTCTTCTATTTCAATTTGTTTATTTTTAATTTCTTCTTTTTCTTCTTTAGTTAAATTTTTTTTTTTTTCTTTCTCATTATCTAAATATTCTTTTATCAAACTAAAGTTTATTTCTTCTAATGATTTTATATTTTCATTTTTAATATATACTTTAAAATCTTTCCAAAAATTTTTTTTGAATGTATTATTATTGATATAATCTGTATCCAAATACTTTGCATATATTGTTGCATACTCTTCAGCTTCTGGATTTAAAATTATTTTATTATTATTTACAATTACAGGTATTTTATGTGGTTTATATTCAGGAGGAAAAAATGGACCATTATGTCTTAGTACGGTCCATTGTTTCTCATTACCACCACCTAAAAAATATAGTTTAAATGATAACATTAAAATATATTAGATTATATTTTTTACTTTTTATTTGTTAAATAAATTCCAATTAAACAAAATAAAATACCTATAAATTGTCTATAAGATAATTTTTCATTAAATAATAAATAACCTAAAATTAATACAATTATATTAGTAAATAATTTTAATAAAAGAGTAATTATTCCAATATTTGAAACATTTAATTTTGAAAAAATAAATGAAGAAAATACTGTTAAAAAAGCAATGAATCCAATTAATAATATATTATTAGTGTTTATATTTTTTAAATTTTCAAATGTTTCTTTTTTATAAAAATAATAATAAATTGATATTAAAAAAACAAAAAAGAATATAAATAAATTATTGATTAATAAAAATTCATGAAATGATAATTGTTTAATTAAATATTTTTTAATATAAGGAGTTAGTGATTTAATTATACCAAGTATTAATAATAAATTATCCATTATAATAAGATTGAAATAAGTTTAATAATAATAATAATTTATTTTATATAATAATGATAAAAATACCATATAAACATATTATAGAAACAAAAAATAAAAAACTTATTGAATATTGTTTATTATATTTATTTTCAATATTTTTTTATGAAACTAAAGAATTAATCTATAATAATCATTATATAACATTTTCATCTTTTACTCCATTACCTACAAAATTTATTTTGGATTATTTTGATGATATTTATATTGATGATGATTATATTTCTATAACATCATATATATCAGATAAAAATAGAATAATTTTTGGAGATCGAATATTACCATTTGCTTCTGAAAATCCAGTTCCATTTTCATTTCCAATTATAAATAATAATTCTTATGAATTAATTAATAGTAATGTTTTTTATTATGAAATAACTATTAAAGAACAATTAATACAAACATGGTTAAATGAAGCATTAGTTATTGGTTATGGTTCTGTTTATGTAAGTAAAAATTCTAATCCTGGATGGAGAAGTAATTCATTTGGTTACCATTTAGATGATGGATCATATCAATATAATGGCAATATAATCAAAAATTTTGGTCCAATATATAAATTTGGTGATGTTTTTGGTGCTGGTATTATTTATATATCTGAATCATTATATCAACCATTTTTTACAATTAATGGTAAAATAATAGACAAAAAAATACCACAAATAACAATTGTTCAAAAAATTACACCAATGATTGGGTTTGACCATTCACATAAAATAAAATACAATTTTGGTAAAAATAAATTTAAATTTAATATAAAAGATTATCTACAAGGAAGACAATTAATAAGTTTAACTAATTTATTTTTTGAAAAAAAAAATCAGAAAAAAGATTTTAATATTACTAAATTAAAACTAAATAAAAATGTAATTAATAATTTTGAAGAAAATGCACAATTTGTAATTTTAAATAATATAATATCTGAATTATCACAACAACAAGGACAAACATTATCAACAAATGAACCTTTATTTTTTAATAATCAACAAAATAATTTTTTCTCTTTTAATATTAATTAGTCTTATTTACATAAGTAACATCTATTTTATAAATATTTTTCTTTTTTATAGTATTAGAATAATATTCATGTGAAATATTACAATTAATTTTTTTAGAATATTAATAATTATATTATTATTTTTATCCTCATTTTTTTATTAAATTCTTTGATCAATTAAAACACTAATAAATCATTAATATTAGCAATATTATCACCTAATAATTCAAATATAATTTTATATTATATATGCGTATAAAATACATAAAGAATTATGTATAATTATATAATATGGAAACAAAATCAGATAAAATCAAAGCATTTAATAGTATTTTAGAATCTTTTTTAGGACAAACTGCACCATTAGTTGGTACATCATATCATTTTTATTTCAAACAATTAATCAAAATAAATGCACCATTACCAATTAAATGTGCATCTCAACATATGATAATGTTCCAAAAGGAAATTATGTCAAAAGATGAATCATATTTTAATGGTACAAGTAATAGCAATGTAAAAAATAAGTTTAATGAAGTTACTGAATTATCTAAACTTCCATCAGAACAAGTTATTTCTGAATTATTAAGATTAAAAGATATTTATTATCAATTAGATATAGATTCTAGAGAAAATGTTTGGGCTATTTTACAAGCTTTACTACAATTAAGTATTGAATATACACAAATGTAAAATTTATTATATAAAACTTAAAACGTTGAATATACACAAATGTAAAATTTATTATATAAAACTTAAAACGTTGAATATACACAAATGTAAAATTTATTATATAAAACTTAAAACGTTGTTATATAAAAAATATAAAAAAATTTATTAATATATTTAGTAAATTTTTTTATAAATTAAAAAATTATACTTCATCTACTTTTGGTTCAGTTGGTGGTTGTTGTGGCATATTAGCTTGATAAGCTTTTTGTACTAAAGGCATTAGAATATCTTCTACTTCTTTTTGTTTAGATTCATATTCTTCAGTATTAGCTGATTTATTATCATCTAACCATTTAATTGTATCATTTACAGTATTATTTACAGTGTCATAATCATCACCTAAAGCAGATTTCATTTTTTCTTCATTTAATACAGTACTTCTAATATTGTAAACATAGTTTTCAAGATTATTTCTTGCTTGAACTTTCTTTTGAGCTTTTTCATCTTCTTCTTTGAATTTTTCTGCATCTGCAATCATTTTTTCAATTTGTTCATCAGATAATCTACCACTATCATTTTTAATAGTAATTTTTTCTGATTTACCAGAACTCTTTTCACATGCTTGTACCTGTAAAATACCATTTACATCAACTTCATAGGTTATTTCAATTTGTGGCATACCTCTTGGCATAGGGGGAATACCATGTAAGTCAAATTTACCTAATAAGTTACAATCTCTTGTAAATTTTCTTTCACCTTCAAATACACATACAGTACATCCAGGTTGATTATCTGATGCAGTAGAGAAAGTTTGAGTTTTCTTAACAGGTACAGTTGAACCTCTTGGAATTAATACAGTCATAACATTACCAGCTGTTTCAACACCAAGAGATAAAGGTGTACAATCAAGTAATAAAAGACCACTTAATTTTTCATCACCAGTTCCTGATAAAATTGCTGCTTGAACTGCTGCACCATAAGCAACAGCTTCATCAGGGTTAATACTTTTATTTAATTCTTTTCCATTGAAAAATGATGATAAAAGTTCTTGAATTTTAGGAATTCTAGTGGAACCACCAACAAGAACAATTTCATCAATTTCACTCTTAGAAAGTTTAGAATCTTTTAATACTTGTTCAACAGGTGCCATTGTTCTTTGGAAAATATCACTACATAAACTTTCAAATTTTGCTCTTGTTAATGTTGTTGAAAAATCATTACCTTCAAATAATGAATCAATTTCAATATTAGCTACTGATGCATTAGATAATGTTCTTTTTGCTGATTCACATGCTGTTTTTAATCTTCTTAATGCTTTTGCACTTGTGTTCATATCTACTTTATATTTTTTGTTAAATTCGTTTGCAAAGTGTGATACTAATACGTTGTCTACATCTTCTCCTCCTAATCTAGTATCACCACCAGTTGCTTTAACTTCAAATACTCCATCATCAATATTGAGGATGGATACATCATGTGTTCCCACACATATTGTTATCGCTAGGCTCTTTATCCATTAGAATATTATTCTAATCATCAAGTCAATTCTTAATGTAGCTTCTTACGCTTTCACGTAAGGTCAGACTATATCTTCACCTTTTTAAATTAAAAGGTGTCTGGCATTCGTGGATATTTTACCATATCTTATAAAGACTTAGGTTACTCTATCTAGTCGTTGAACCTTGATCCAATTTCTCCGGACCCTTGGCTGCTGATTGCCCATTGTTACATTCAATAGATTTTTAAACCTTCACGCTCACCGTTACCAGTCACGTTGTAGTTCTATTGATTTTAGGGGTTTTTAGCAGTTAACCAGATTTTTATCAAGTTAACGTTAACTTAATAAAGTGGGCTTTCACCACAGGAAGCAGAACGTTTACCTCCGCAATCAAATATTAATACATTTTTAGATGCACCCTTCTTATCAAGACCATATGCAATAGCTGCAGCAGTTGGTTCATTAATAATACGAAGAACATTTAAACCAGCAATAGCACCAGCATCTTTAGTAGCTTGTCTTTGGGCATCATTGAAATATGCAGGAACAGTAATTACTGCATCTTTAACGGTTTCACCTAAATAGGCTTCCGCAACTTCTTTCATTTTATGAAGAATCATAGATGAAATTTCTTCTGGTGTAAATTGTTTTCTTTCATTTCTATAATCAACTTCAATTGCTGGTTTTCCATTTTTATTTACAACACTATAAGAAAGATGCTTCATTTCATCTTGAACACCAGAATCATTAAAATTTCTTCCAATCATTCTTTTTGAGTCATAAACTGTATTTTTTGGATTTCCTGCTGCTGAACTTTTTGATGCTTCTCCAATTAATCTTTCTTCATTAGTAAAACTAACAAATGATGGTGTTGTTCTGTTGCCTTGATCGTTTGCAATTATTTCTACTTTTCCATTTTTGTAAACACCCACGCATGAAAATGTGGTTCCTAAATCAATACCTATACTTACTGTCATTTATTGTTAAATAAAACAATCATTTTTTTAAATCTATTTGTTTTTGAAATATATATAAGATTAAAATTATTCTTTAAAAAAATAATTTTGACTTTATTATTTAATATCTACCATAATTAACAACATAGGAATCAAATCCTTTAATACCACTAACATTTCTAAATCCTTCAGAAGCAACAGGATTAGTAACAACAGGAGCTGATGAGACTGGTTTAGTAACAACTGGAGCTACAGTGTTAGTAACAGCTGGTGCTGATGCTGCTGAATTAGTAGCACCGGTATTTCCGTAAGGAGCTTGATTACAAAAATTTGGAATATAAATATCAGCATCTTTTAAAGATGGAACTTCAGATAATTTTTTATAAGCTAAACAGATTTCACTTTTGTAAATAGTAGGATCAAAATCTTGTCCTGATGGACCAACTGGACCAGTATCACCTTTATCACCTTTATCACCTTTATCACCTTTGTCACCTTTATCACCTTTGTCACCTTTATCACCTTTTTCACCTTTAGGACCTTCTGGACCTCTGGCACCTTCTCTTCCTTGTACACCTTGTGCACCTTCATCACCTTTAGGACCTTGTACACCTTGAGGACCTTGTGCACCTACATCACCTCTATCACCTTTAGGACCTTGTGCACCTACAATGTATGTAACACCACCGTGTGTAAAGGTACTTTCAACTTGACTAGCTAAAGCAGGAGGAATAATTGGTGCTGCTGAACTTTGAACAATAGGTTTTTTTTCAACAACAGGTGCAACAACACTTTCTAAAGGAGGGTTTAAACTTTGAACAGTTTCTTGAGAAACATTTTGAAATGTTTCTCTTACATTTTTTGTATTAGTAAATGTTTCTTTATTTTTAACGAATTCACCAGTAGCAGAATAATGCATTATTTAATATACACTACATTTTTTTTTTATTTAATAAATATTTTTACAAATAAAATCAATTTAATCATGTCAACAATTGAATCATTTTTATAAATTCTATACTTTTTTTTATTTATTAAATTATTTATTATATTATAATTTCTTATTATGTTATTTTCAATAGTTTTTTTTTCATTAATTATTATATAATTTTCATGATTTATATCATCTTGAAATATATTTTTTTTTAAAACATTAATAGTGTATTTATCATTTAAAAAATAATGTTCTGTTTTTATTTCATTAAGTTTATCTTCTGATGAATAAAATATTATATCATTTTCATTTTTGTAATATAAATTACTATTATTTTCTAGTATATTTTCATTAATTTTCCAACAATAATTATAAATTTTTGTTTCTTTTATTTTATTATTTTCTTTAATAAAATTTATATTTTTAGCAGATAAACAAAAAATACATTTTTTAGTAAAATCAATATTTTCTCCTGTTTCTAAGTTTATAGTTTTATTATCTAGTTTACTAAATTTTGTTTCAAACATAACATCGATATTTGTATTTATTTTAAAATATTTAAGGATATAATATATAAATGTTTTATCATTAATATTAAAAAATTCATTTATTATACAATTATTAATTAATTGTATAAAATCATAATATGATATTTCATTTACATCACAGTTATAAAAATCACAAATATTCTTAATATTTTCTATTGTTCTATCAGAAAATATATTAAGTTTTTCTTTTAATTTTATCTTTTTGGATTCATTTATATTAAAAATTTCATTTAAAAATTCAATATAAATAGCACTACATTCATTTAATTTAAATTTTTCAATTAAATTAAAATTAATATTAATCTTTGTTCCTGTATCTCTAAAGTTTATTCCAATATCATTTAAAAAATTTAAAAAATTGACATCATTATTTGAATACATTGGATTTTTATAAACAAAATTATTACTTATATACAAATAAAAATCATCAAAAGATTTTTTATCAATTATTAAAACTTTGTTATTTTCCTTAAATAAATAATATGCTAACATTAATGAATTCATATTATTACCAACAATAACATAGTCATAAATCATTAAAAATATAATTATTTTTTTTTTATATATAAACCAATTTTTTTAATAAAATTTATTTTAAACATAAATTGAATTATAAATTTTTTCTTCTATAGTATCTTTAATTAATAATCTATATAATTTTATTTTTTGTTCTTGTCCAATTCTACAAGCTCTTGCAATTGCTTGACCTTCAATAGCTTTACAAACTTCTTTCTTTTCATTAATTGGTTCAATAAAAAATATATGAGAAGCTTCAGTTAAATTTGTTCCTGATGCAGAATTCTTTAAAGATAATAAAATTACTTTATTATCATCTCCTGATACGTTTTTACCTGATTTAAATTTAGAAATAGCTGCATTTCTTGACCAAACATTTCCTTTAACTGTACTATTTGCTATTCCATTTTCTGATAGTGTCTTACTTATTAATGATAACATACAATCCATTTGTGAAAAGACAATTATTCTTGTTTTTTCTTGTGTTATTAAAGCTTTAATCATTAGAATAACTTTTCCTAATTTAGAACCATATTTACTAATTAAAGGATTAACTTCATCTATTTTTTTATCTTCTTTTTCTTCTTTTTTAATTAAAAATACATCACTTATACTTAATTCTTTTTTACATGTTGGACAATTATGTCTTTTATTTACCCATTCAGTTACACAATCTTTACAATAAATATGACCACACTTTGTTAATGATAATTGTTTTTCTTCAAAACAAATAGCACAAACATTAGCATCTTCGTCTGATGCATTTATATCTTGATTATTTATTTTTTCTAACATTGCTAATAAAAATTTAGATTCACTTATTATAGTTTCATAGTTTTTCTTAACCATGTGATATGATTGATTACCTGGAAGTAATTTTTCTAATTTTGATGTATAAACAGATACTTGATTTTTATGATACTCAATTAATTTTTGTTCCATCACTTCAAGATCTAATTCTACATCTCCAAATAATTTTTTACTTGATTCTAGAACAAGTGGATGACAACATAATTTTAATAAACTATTGTTATCTATTTTTCCTACTTTTGAATTATAAATATTTCTTTCTAATTCAGTAAAATTAATCCATTCTATATGCTCATCGTAACCTAATATTTGTAAATCTTCAATATCATTTTTCCTATGACGTATACAAACATTACTTAAAATATTATCAATAATATATTTCTTTTTAATAATTTCATACTTAACTGCTAAATCTTCGTAAGTATTAGTTGTTACCAAATTTCTATATTTTATTTCAATATTATCAACATCATCTAATAATGTTAAGTTAATAAACTTAAATGCATTTTCAACACCAGTCATATTTACAAATGGTGATCCAGATACAAACCAATAATTATCACTATCAATTGAACTTAGCCAGTTTGCCATATATTTTGTTAATGAAGCATTACCCAACATTTCACCAAATATTTCATGACCTTCATCTAATATTAATCTATGAAAATAGAAAAATTCAAAAATTGGACATTCTGTTGTTTTGATTTTACTTATCTCTGCATTTTCTGTTATTGATTTTAATTTAAAATTAATTTTTGATGTTCTTAATCCTGGATCATAACAACTAGGTGTTATATGACCATAATGTAATGTTGGATAATATTTAAAATTCATTAAAAATTGATGAGATGTTATGATTAAATCATTTTCTAAAAATGCATTAAATGATAATTTTTCATGATCTTTTTTTGTATTAATTACTAAAATCTTAAAATTATTATTGCATTTTCTTGCTTCATTTTCCCATTGTTTTGTTAAATGAGATGGACAAACCACTAAAGTTGCTTTTGAATAAATTTTATTAAAATTATCAATTCTTGATGGTTTATAAAATTCATCATAATCAGATAAATTACTACAAACTAATGATAATGTTGTAATTGTTTTACCTAAACCCATTTCATCTGCTAAAATTCCACCATTTGATTTAATTTTAAATATTCTATTTTTGTTTGAAATAATTCCTTTTATTGGATCAAAATTAAATATTTTATCCATAAATTGTATTTTTGATGAATAATCAATATTAAACTGTGTGTTTTGATTTTCAATTTGAATCATTTTATATAATGATCTTTTTTGATAATCATATAATTTTACACTAAAACTTGCGGGAGGATTATAAATATGAGCTTCTGGTAAAATACTTGTATTATCATCAAATTTATTAAATGTTGGTAGATGAGTATTTTTTGATAATAATAGCATATTAAATCCAGTTGATATATTTTTATATTCATCGATCAAATCATATTCTAAACTTATTATTATGTCTACTTTATAATATGAATTAGCTTGTTTTGTTTCAAATAAAAGATTCCATAACATAGATTCATTTAATAACTCAAACAAAATAATTCTATCTTGATTTTGATTAATATATTCTCTATGATTATGTGATTTTCCATTAGATAATTTAATTGTAAATATAACATAATTTAGTGTATAACTTAATATTGATACTTCTATAGGTTCACTTTGGTAAGGTGTATTTAGTCTATAACGTATAATTTCCATACATTTCTTGATTTAAATTAACTTGTATATTTATCAATTTTTTTATAAGTTAAATTTTTATTATATATTAACTTAAAATAATAATAATATATATGATTAAATGCCTAGTTATAAAATTTTAGGAATATTTAGTTTTGCAAATACATTACAAGAAGTATGTATTGATGATCCAGTTACTTTAAAACATGAAAAATATAATATTAAAAGTAAAAATGCGATTGGTGTTTATATTAAAAATAATAAAAAAATCGGTTATCTCCCTGTTGAAAATAATAATGAATTATTGAATTTTAAAAATGCTTATAAGATTACAAAATTACAATTAAATCAAGAACATCCAATTGTTGAAATTTCTAGATGTTACAAAATAATAAATAAATTAGATAATTATGAATTTGAATTTATAAAAAAAATAAAGTATGACTATTTATTATTTGATCCTCCAAAAGATTTGTTAACACCAATTAATACTTTAATAAATACATTTAAACAAAAAAGAATTAATATAAAAAGAATAGCATTAACATATTTAGATACGGATTATATTAATATAACACTTGAAACACCAAAAGGTATAGAAACATTTTTTACAGTTACATATCAATTTTTTAATAATAATATTGAAAAATATGAGGAATTATATGAATATAATTTGATAGAACATATATTTTATAAAGATTTAATTTTTCATCGTCCTGAAAAATATTTTATTACTAACTATCAAAGTATTTTAGAGTTGGAAAAGATTAATTGTAATTTTTTGGAATTACAAATTTGTGACCCATTAGTTACATTAAATGATAAAATTAATGAAATATATTTTACAAAGTTATATTTATATTGTAAAATACTTAATGATTTTGATTTTGTCATAAAATATTTAAATCAATTTGTTAAAAGAAAAGGTGATGATATGGAAATATTAAAAAGAACTATTGAAAATATAAATGTATTAAATAATTTTTATGAAACTTATGAATTAAAAATAGGAGGTTTTTATTATAATCATTTAAATAAAACATATTTTGAAATAGATTTTATTAATGACGATTCTATTATAATTATAAGTGATATAACAAATAATAATTTTATTTTAGCATGTGAATTAGCAAACAAAAAAAATTTAGTAATTTTTAATCCTTTAAATGGAACAATAAATAAAATGTAACTTTTAATATATGGATTATAAAAGTAAATATTTAAAATATAAAAAGAAATATTTAGAACTTAAGGGTGGTGTTGCTAGTCAAAGTTATACTATTACCCATCTTAATCATAGAGATTATGGTATTGCTATGGCTGAAGCAATTTATCCTAGAAGACTAGCAGAACAAATGACAAATCATGGTTTAGGAACAGGAATATATGGTTTTATTAATGTAGAAAGAAGAGAAAATAGTGTATATGAAAATAATAATTATACACCAACAACTTATAATATTATTAATCCTGTTATACTTAAAGATATTGATAATGATAGAAAAGATTTAGACGAATTTACAAATTTTTCTACGACACTTAATATGATTTGTTATAAGATTTATAATAATCAATTAACAGTGAATGAAATACCTCAAATATTACAAGATAATTTAATATTAAATGATGGTTCTGGTAATTATTTTTGTACAAAAGATATTAGTACATCCTTACAAGAAATTATTGAAACTGTAAATTTATTTTTAAATGATTATAATATAATAATGCATACTGAAGAAGAAAGATTTGTATTAATGCCAATAAATTATTTCTTAAATAATAAAGGGTATGATGGTATTTATAATCTAAATAGAGATTCTGCTGGTAGTGGATCTGTTAAATATTTTTTTAAAAATGAGTATAGTGCTAGAGGATATACACCAAATGAAAAAACAATAATAAATCCAATTGCTAAACTAGTTTTTTTAGGTCAAGAATTCTAAATCATTTAACCATAGATCGTTTCCTGTTTTATTTTCTAATTCTTTTTTTGTTATCTTTAATTCTTTAATTTTATTATTTAATCTATTAAGATTCTCAACACTAAGTTGTTTAAAACTCATATTAATTAAATAATCAAAGGAATTATTATGTTTTTTAATTTTATTTTTTACAATTAAATCAATAATTTTATCTTCATCTAAATTAAATATTTTAGGATTATTTTTAACTAAATTTATAAAGTTTATTTGATTAGTTAAATAATTTATTTCATCATTATATTTATTTAATAATAATTCTTTTCTTTTTTCAAAATAAGGTAATCTAAATTTATAAAATTCATTACATATTTCATTAACATTATTATATGTTTTTAGTTTTAATGAACTATCGTATAATGTTAAATTATTAATTTTAATTGTTTTATATAATTTTAATAATTTATATAAACTATTTAATCCCTTTTCATCTATTGTTTGATTTAATTTTATAATATGATTTATATCACTAACTCTTAATTCAAAATGAACATCAATATCAGAACTATAATTTATATAACTTTTTATTATACCTTCTTCAATAAATTCATCTAATGTTTCTTTATAAACTGATGTCCATAATTTTATTGGTAATTCACTAATAATAATTTTATCTTTTTCTATTGTACATATACCTGAAGATAAATATGTCGATTCATCATATTTTATTATTGATCCTTTAAAATTATTTACTTTGGGTATTAATTCATTAACTGATTTACCAAGTAATTTATTTTTAAACCAATTTATAACATCAATTAAATCATATGTAGGAATTGATGTAGAAAACCCGGTTCCAATTCCTTCAGAACCATTAACTAAAATCATGGGTATTATAGGTAAATAAAATAATGGTTCTATTTTTTCACCATCATCTTCAATAAAATCTAATAATTCATCATCTTCTTTTCTAAATATTTTTTCTGTTAATTTATTTAAATAAGTAAATATATAACGTCCGGATGCATGGTCTTTTCCACCTAAAAGTCTTGTACCCATTTGACCAGCTGGTATTAATAAATTAAGATTATTTGATCCAACAAAATCTTGTGCCATATTTATTATTGTTCCAACTATTGATTGTTCACCATGATGATATGATGTCACTTCCGCAACATATGATGCTAATTGAGCTACTTTCATTTCTGTTTTTAAATTTTTTTTTAAACAACCATATAAAACTTTTCTTTGTGAAGGTTTAAATCCATCTGCTAATAAAGGAATAGAACGTAAATTATCATAATTTGAAAAATGAATTAATTCTTGATGTATAAATTTATCTATATTTATTGTAGTAGGTGGTTCTATTTGTAAAATATTTTTTGAATTATAGTTTATTAACCAATCTTTACGTTCATTTACTTTATCTTTTGCAAATGCTAATTGTATTGATTTTTCATTATTTTCATCAATTATTTGAATTATATTATTTTGTAAATTTTTAAAATATTCTTTTGATTCTTCAGCAGTTGATGTACCTAAACCTTTATAATATTTAACTTTATAATTTCCAGGATTTTTAGTTAACCAGTCACTATAAGATCTTAAGTTTGAAAAATTCTTAGTATCATTTTTAAGAAATACTTTTACAATTGGCGTCATCAATATTTTTAAAAATCCATCTATTTTTAATAAAGAAGGAAAAAAGTAGTTTAAAAAATTTATAATTAAACCTTTAATATGTGTACCATCTTCATCAGCATCCATCATTAATAATATAGATCCATATCTTAATTCATTTAAATTTTCTTTTGTATAGGTTGTTCCAGATTTTAACCCTAATATTTTTTTTAAATCAATGATTTCTTGATTATTATTTATTTGGGATGTTGATGCCTCTCTAACATTTAATAATTTACCACGTAAAGGAAATACACCATAAAAATCACGTCCATTTTTAATTGCAGATATACCAGATATGGCAGTAGCTTTTGCTGAATCACCTTCTGTTAATATTAATACACAAGTTTCTGATTTTTTTGTTCCTGCTAAATTTGCATCTTCTAATTTAGATATAATTATTTTCTTTTTTTTTGTTGATGATTCAAATTTATTTAATTGTTTTAAATCTTGTTTAGAATAAATTTCTTTTAATATTTTTAATAACTCAGAATCTTTTAATTCATCAAAAAATTTATTTGGTATATTACATTCAAAACCAAATTTATTTATTGGCATAGTTAATTGTTCTTTTGATTGAGAATTAAAAACTGGATTAATAATAGAAGTAACTAAACATAAACTTAAATTATCTTTTAAAAATCGCTTATTAATATTTTTATTGATTAGTTTTTGAAATTTTGGTAATAATAAATCTAATATATATTCTACATGTGAACCACCATTAGAAGTAAAAATAGAAT